>JAEEGL010380634.1_pt1 | contig 22044 bp, 22 predicted proteins | sample 9134231 | NCBI WGS metagenome assembly JAEEGL01 (sample SAMN16246548, study PRJNA631951) | gut metagenome | biome: gut microbiome; feature: rumen; material: fiber-attached | host: Bos | place: Iran: Karaj | collected 2018-10 | reverse complement strand
TATAAACGATAATTTAGCAGCCTAAATGTCAAGTCCGGATACATCCAGTTCACCTGACATAAGACGCGGCAGCAAAGTGTCACGAAGTACAACTAATCGTTGATTTACCTCGTAATTTGCAGCAACCATATTAAATATATCTTTGATGGTCTCTATGAAATCGTTATCTCCTTCCATCGGTTTAGGAAGAACACAAGCATCAAGATCAGCTGGTCGAATAGAAGGGAAAGTTGAAACGCTCTGCTCAGCTAACTGTTGCATCTGTTCGACAAAGACTGGTTCGGTGAGAGCAAGATATATTATTTCGTTAGGTATCTCCATCAATTTGCTACGGATTACAGCAAATCCAGTTGACCCAAGCATATTTGTCTTTGGATTTGAGATAATTCCATAATGTAACTGATTGGGGCGAACTGTCGAGAAAACAACATCACCTTTTCTAAGTATCCTACGCGCACGACTGGGTAATTTCTCCTCTGAAGGAAGTATATACTGAATTTCAGAAATCGCTCCTGCTGTGATACTACTGGTATCAAGATAATTGACAAAACTCCAATTATCCTTCGGAGAGTATGTTTCAGGATTGATATCTGCTATATCTGATAACTTATATGTAGCAGATGACGCACTTGCAAGCCACTGCTGGAATATCACTCGTGCTTGCTGAAGTAAATTATCATTTATTTTATTGTTAATAACTTCCTTTTCACACAACAAATAATAGAATTCACCTATTACTTTCTGTATATCCATTGGTGGAATCGGAATTTTAATTTCATGTAAATGTTGTTTCTTAAAATGAGGAATTACATCACCAATGGTTGTCGCAGCAATTTGAGATTGTATTTTATTACTCCTTAAAACTGCAAATAAATATTTATTATTCAATATCCCAGGATTGACCCTAAACGCCATCATATCCTGTGCAATACAAAAATCCACCGGATCAGGTACCATACATACTCTTCCGGGAGTTCCTTTATTTACAAAAATAATATCTCCAGGTTCCGGATGGGCTCTAAACCATGTTTTGTATGTTTCATCGTTTAAATATCTAACCTTATCATAAGATGGATAAAGATACTCATTTCTTATACAATTTGTCGCAATTAAAATGTGTTTCCCATTTTCATCTGTTGGTACAGTCTTACCTCTATTATCAACTATGAATGACAACACTTCCGGCAATGATAATTGCTTGTAATCTGTCCATATATTAATACCCATATAACCACCTTCTATTTTCCAAAGCCAATTGCTTCGAGCTTCCCGCAGATTTCGGCTTCCAAATTATGCGACTTTTCAAATAAATCATAGAGGTCAGAAGTTAATCTGTTCATTTTCTCCTCAAACGGTTCACCATCATCCTCTTGCTCTTCAATTCCAACAAATCTACCTGGTGTTAATATGTAATCCTGCGCCGCTACTTCTTCCTTCGAAGCGGCCTTACAAAATCCTTGAACATCTTCATAATTCTTTCCTTGACGCCAATTATGGTAAGTTGATGCAATCTTTTGAATATCTTTTTCAGAAAGTTCTCTTACTTTACGATCTATCATGTGACCAAGTTTTCTAGCATCAATAAATAGTATTTTTTCTTTTGTATTGTCATTTTTCCCTCTACGCATAATCCAAAGTGATACAGGAATACCAGTAGAATAGAATAACTGACTTGGAAGCGATACTATACACTCAATCACATCACCATTTATCATGTTAGTTCTAATTGTACCTTCATTAGTTGTGTTAGTACTCAACGAACCATTAGCTAATACGGTTCCTGCAACGCCCCCATTTGGATTAAGATGATAAATCATATGCTGAAGCCAAGCAAAGTTAGCATTACTAACTGGAGGCACTCCATACTTCCAACGTACATCATCCTGAATCTTTTCTCCTCCCCAATCAGAGATATTGAATGGCGGATTTGCCAGAATATAATTTGCCTTCAACGTTTTATGCTGATCATCATGGAAGGAATCCGCATTGTGTTTACCTAAATTAGCTTCCAAACCTCGTATAGCAAGATTCATTTTTGCGAGTTTCCATGTCGTAGGGTTGCTTTCTTGTCCAAATATGGATATATCTCTAAGATTTCCTTGATGTTCTTTTACAAATCTTGCAGACTGGCAGAACATTCCGCCTGATCCACAGGCTGGATCAAAAATCTGTCCTTCAAATGGTTCGATCATCTCAACCAGCGTACGAACTACACATGATGGAGTATAAAATTCTCCACCATTTTTACCTTCAGCAGATGCAAATTTACTCAGAAAATATTCATAAACTCGTCCTAACACATCTTTTTCTTTTGCTGCACTTGATCCAACCTCAATATTAGTAAACAAGGTGACCAATTCTCCAAGTCGAGTTTTATCAAGCTCTGGACGAGAATAATTCTTTGTTAAAACACCTTTAAGGGAATCATTTTCTTTTTCAATACTCTCTAATGCCTTATCTATTACCGTTCCTATATCTGTACTTGTAGCATGTGATTTTATTTCATTCCACCTTGCTTCTTTAGGCACCCAGAAAACATTTTCTGCCGTATACTCATCTCTGTCTTCCTCATCACCATATCCCTGAGCTTTTAACTCTTGATATTTTTCTTCAAAAGAGTCAGACACATACTTTAAGAATATTAACCCTAATACTACATGCTTATATTCCGCAGCATCCATATTGGATCTCAACTTATCAGCTGCAACCCATAATTTTTCTTCAAATCCAACATTTGTTGTTCCTGTTGCCATTACATAGCCCTCCAATTAAGTCAATATTTTTATAATGTTTCTCTTTAATTCTATCTATATTTCTGGTTCAATTTCAAACTCAGCATCAATAATATCTTCATTATCATCTTTATAAAAATCAGGATCACATAAATTATATGACATCAGATTTTTTCTTAATTTCATACATCCCGGTTTAAACATCGCATATGTCAAACCTCCAGAGAGAGCTCCTCCTGCTACCGGAATAAATGATGCCACTGCATCCGCATAAACCTGCTTTGTCATATGAATTCCAATCTTTGTAGCTATTTTTTTTACTATAGGATAAACTACACCCTTTGTTAAAGCCTTCTGTACTAATTTCTTAGATATATGTTTAGCATAAACATCTGCGAATTTTTTTAGTACACTCGACGCCCCTTGAACTCCAAACATAACTCCAACAAATAATAAAATATGGTTCATTGTCTCAGAATCCACATCATCCTCATTCAGATCAAATTGTTCAAATCCATACAGATATGCCAATTCCTGCGCAACCCTTAGAATAAAAGCAAAATATGTAGTTATATCTGCCGCTGCTGCTCCAACTGCAGCAGCTCCCCCTGGAATACTTGCAGCTATTGAAACACCTGTAACTTTAGATGTTTCATATTTAATCACTTGCATTGATAGTTTATTAACTATATCTTTTGATATTCCTGCCTTTGCAGGATTACTATCTATAGCCTCTTTTATAACTGATTCTGAACAATACTTTTTAAGTTCTTTTCTCAAAAACTTCGCTCTATTAATTTTCACCCCTGGCGTTTTAATCGCCATAGATAACACATTATTAAGTGTCAGTTCATCTTTAACTTTTTTTACTATATTTGCCAATATCTATACCTCCTCATAGCTCCCATACATGTTATAAATTATAGCATATTCTCATGTATTCTTGCGAATATAGTTAGTTTTTATATAAGTAAAAATGCCGCCTCTTCGGCGGCATCTTTAGCACATTATTAAACCAACAAATATTTATCCTTCAACAGCTATACCATCTTCCATTTTCAATCACTATACACAAATCATCCCCCGATAACTCTATGAAGATATTGTCTGGATCTTCATCATGTACAATCAATTTATAATCTACTCCACAATAATGATTCAAGACCGAATCATATGTTGATACCACATCACTATGTTGAAAATCCACACACATATCAGCTACTATTTTACCATGGTCAGGACTATCGCCATCAACATATATTATTCCCGGATAATAATCTCCTGTATATTCAAAATCCAACAGCTCCTGAACGGTGTCTCCATGATACTTATGATGTCTCACAAACTCATTAAATCCCATAAACCCTTTAGCCGTATCAGCTGCTAATTGATTCAAATATCCTATTAATTTTATTGTCCTATTCATAGTATCATTTTCAAGTAACATATGTTCAAATAATTCCTCCATAAATTCCTCCTTATCACTTCTCAACACTTTTAATAAATCTCTATAATCGGTTCCGAAATAAGCAGCCATTTTTCTAACATATTCCTCATCCCCAGGGCCATTCTTTCCAACAAACCAATTCTTTACCGCATCAGCTGAAACCATGCACACTTTTGAAATCTCCTCATAAATTGTATTCTTTTTTCGATTATGTTCTTTTGCAAATATGTCAAGAACTCTTTTTGATTTCATATAATCCCACGTATACTCTATATTATCTATTTTCAGTGCTTTTAGATTCTTCGCCATAATCATTCTCCTTCGTACTTTTTATAAAAGTATATCTTTTTGTTTTGCATAATAAAAGGGAGACGTTCGTCTCCCCTCGTTTATCTCTTCGCTTAACTACTTCTTTGATTTATCTCGTTCCATAGTTTCTCTTATCGCTCTTTTAATAAATTCATTTGCAGATTCACCTCTAGATGCTGCATGCTCTTTAATAACATCTTTTTCACCTTTAGGTACTCTAAGCTTAATTTCATCTAATTTATCGTTAATATACTTTTGAGAAGCCTTCTTCTGTGATTCACTCGTTGGCATATAATCATCCTCATTTCCAATAATAGTAATAATGTACATAAAACCAGATATATGTCCCCATATATTTGTATACATTGCCAATTGTATATATGTCCCCATATATGATAATATATAATCATAAAATAAATAACGGCAGTGCAAAGGAGTTGGCGCTCCGATGCACCTATGAGGGTGAAGCCAGCACCGACATAACGGAATGATCCGCACCGCTAATTGTATTATATGGGTTTAACCTTTATTTTACAACCTCAAAGCTCGGATCATTATTTAGAGTAAATCTCCTACCGTGTAGTGCTATACCCTACACGGTATTTATTTTTCTAGGAAAAATAATACAAAGGAGACGAAAACTATGAATGAAAAAAATTTTTTGACCGCATCTGATGTAGCTAATTACATGGGAATATCAGTTCCTACAGCTTATAAGATCATAAGACAACTTAATAACGAACTCAAAAAGGAAGGTTATATTACTATTGCCGGAAAAATTAGTCGTATCTATTTCGAGAAAAAAATCTATGGAATATCTGCTTAAGGAGGTCTCGCATTATGCCAGTATATAAAGATGATAAGACCGGAAAGTGGATGTCCAAATTTAGATATAAAGACTGGTCTGGGAAAACTAAAGACAAGATGAAACGTGGTTTCCTCACACGTAGAGAAGCGCTTGAATGGGAAAATGATTTCAAAAGCAGAATCGCCGGAGATCTTGAAATGAAAATGCGTGACTTTATTGAAATATATAAAGAAGAGCGATTTCCTAGAATAAAGGCAGTTACCAGAGAACAAAAAGAATATGTTATCGAAGATAAAATACTTCCATATTTCGGCGACATGCCCCTAAACTCAATAACATCAAAAGATATAATCAAATGGCAGAATGAACTAATCAATTATAGAACACCTGAAGGAAAGCCCTACTCAAAAAGCTATTTAAAAACTATACATTGCCAACTCAATGCTATCTTCAACTATGCGAAGAGATATTATAATCTGCAAACCAATCCGGCTTCTATAGCAGGAAATATAGGTTCCGATAAAGAGCTTGAAATGAATTTCTGGACCACAGAAGAATATTTAAAATTCGCAGAAGAGGTAATGTGCGATCCACCATATTACTATTTTTTCGAAATACTGTATTGGCTTGGACTTAGAGAAGGTGAAGCATTAGCTCTTACTAAGAAAGACTTTGATTTCAAAAATAAAACTGTGTCTGTTTCTAAAACCTACCAGAAAACAAAAGGCGGTTACATTTTTACATCACCAAAGTCTGTTAAAAGTAACAGAGTAATATCTATGCCGGATTTCATATGTGAAGAAATACTTGAATATTTTGATTTACTGCCTGAGGTTCTACCCGATTCAAGAATATTCTTTATGCTCACAAAATCAAACGTAACCAGAAGGATTGTATCCGCAGCAAAAAGAGCTGGTGTAAAACGTATCCGCGTTCACGATCTACGTCACAGCCATGTATCACTTTTAATAAATATGGGATATAGCGCAGTAGCAATAGCTGATCGCATGGGACATGAATCCATCCATATCACCTACAGATATGCTCACCTGTTTCCAAATGTCCAAGAGGATATGGCTAATAAACTCAACAATCTAATGAATAATATAAACACGGAGGGAAAATAATATGTCAGAAAGAGTTCTTGATGCAAGAGGTAATTGGAGATCTATCACAGTCTCATTCCAGGTATCCAAGGAAGAGGGTGACGCAATAAACGAGGCCGTCGCCCTCTCCGGATTAACCAAAAGAGCATATATAATTAATAAACTGTTAGATAGAACCGTCGTCGTTAAAAGCAGTTCAAAAACATATAAAGCATTAAAAGATCGAATGGATACCATTGTAGCTGAATTAAAAAGAATCGAATCTTCTGGAGAATGTACTGAAGCATTTTTAGATACGATAAAATATGTTTCTTATGTCTACTCTGGCTATAATTTAACCGATGATTAATTTATCTTTTATTTCAGTTATGTTATAATTCAATTGTGAACTTTGAAAACTGAATAGGATTGAGACACATAGTCAAATTTTAATAATTATGGGAAAAATTATATTCAACGCATCAAATTATGTAGTGAAATAAATAAGGAAAAAAGCATTCGGCTTGCACTGAATGCATCAAATAAATATATGGGAGAATGCAATATGTATAGTTTGCATATTGCTAAAGAAAGAAAAATATGTGGATTTATTTCTTTTAGCTTAAGTATTTTCTACTCTAAGCTTGGTTTTGGTGCAAAAAAGCATAGCAAAACATAATCGCCTCGAACATAATTAATATTCTTGATATATTAAATTACTGCGAATAAAGGTTGATACATTTTAGTTTCTTCTGAAACTAATATATTGTGGATAATGAAATCATTAAGATTTTCGGAAAAGGAAGGCTTCAGTTTACTGATCCTCATCCATTAAGTTTCAATCTTGTTCGCATTTTTTATTCAGGAGGCTGAAATGAATTTATCAAATGAACGTAAACTAATTAACCCGGCTTCAGCTGTTAACGAAGCCAACATTGATGTTTCTGAGGGAAATTTTGTGGCATATGATAAGAACGGTATTCTCACGCATGTTGATAACGCTAACTTCCAGACAGATTATTGGTGCCCAATTTGTCGCGAATGCATAATGCGTTTAAAACACAAACCAAATAGCAACGAATTAATATTTGTGAAGAAGCCCGATCAGATTCACACCTTACCTGGATGCTACCAAGCGGAGAGAAAGGGAAAGATTGCCACACCTCATGCAACAGATTTTTTAGCATTTATTAATAAGTTGTCACACGTTGCAGTATCTCGTACAGCCGGCGGCAATAATGGTGGTGGAAATACAAATGGAGGTGAAGGTGGAACAGCAATATCTCCTCCTATAGACGACAATGATTCGATAACAGAGGTTTCGTTTTCGTCACTTAAGCAGCTCCAGCCTTATCTTTCAAAGGCTAACGAAGCAAACCCACAGTTAATTCCTTATGTTTGGAATTATAGTTGGATTACAACCGAACTTGTGAATAATTTTCATTCAGGTGCAAAAATTATATGTGCCCGCTTAGCCAGTTACTCAACTAACCGACTTTTGCTATACATCTTTTTTGGCGGTCAATCGGTGCGAATAGATGTATGCTTTAAAAGCAAAGATTTATTCTTAAACATCAAAAAGAAGATTGATAAAATTAAAGAGAAGAATGATTCAATTAATGAGCATGGCGCATTTGTTGGAGTTAAAATCAACCTTCTTATTGCTTCAAACAAATGGATCTTTTGCCCAAATTCTGACTGCAATGGAAGCATTTGTAACTCCTCCAAATACTGCAATAATTGTTGTGGCTATTATCGCACCGTTATTGTTAAGGACAAGCAAATTCTCGCATATATAGCAGAAGATAATGAACTTTAATCCTCAAACCGGTGGTTGACATCCACCGGTTTTTTATATACGCTATGTCATTCTTTTGTGAATTTATTTATATATACTCAACCGGTACCTGCTTACTATAATCTCTTTGCATTTTATTCTTTTTCACAACTATATCTACATCTGTCCCCTTTGATTTCAACGTAATATCTGTTTCTAGTTTCTCATATGGTTCTCTACCACATATTATCACATCAGCTTGTTGATTAGGCATTAAATGTATATTTATTGTCTTTGATTCTAGACTTTCGTATTTTGAAAATAATGGCCTTTTCTTTATTTTTTCATGCATTCTATAAATTCTGTCTGGATCATTATAATCATTTCTTGTTTCATATTCATTTTCAATATCATGCCCCATCAAATATTGAATCTCCGATATGTCAAATTGCAGAATATACAAATATGTTGCGTAATTTCTTCTCAACAGATATGCAGTAGGATTTTTTTCTCTAATAACTTCTCTCAACTTACTATCTCTAAGAGCTGCATCTATATACGCCAACTGTTTTGATTTGATTCCTATGGTTTGAAATACTTTTTTTGCTACATCAGTTATATCATCTGCAGAGCACCTCACCTCATAGTTCCCACCTTGGCATGCAATAGGTAAATCATCGATATTTATTTCAATCCCTTGCTTTACGTAGAAATCATTTATATATTCTTTTCTTTCTTGAAGCATATTATAAAGGATTTCTGGAACTGGTATCATTCTTCCCGAATTAAGTGTTTTACCACTCGATTGCAGTTTGTTTGTATACGGAATAGTTGTTTTATATATTCTAGCCACATGTATCTCTCCATGTCCCTGTAAAGGAATTATGTCCCCATAATTCAGACCAGCAGCCTCGGCGTTCCTTAAGCCAAGAGAATACATCAAGCTAATCCCTACCTCTTCTCCTGAAAGATCTCCCTTTTTAAACAACTCATTAAACAACTTTTTATCCTGATCTGCTTCCAGCGATTTTTTTAAATATATATGCTCATTTATTATCTCTTGAGGTGAAGGTAAATCTAACTCATAATAAGTCCCCCAAAAAATATTATTACAATATCCCCAAACACTAGAGTAATAAATAACTCTATATATCATATTTCTAAAAGTGTTAATTGTGCTATCAGAATAATACCTTTGCTCACCTTTTTGGGTGTAACCTTTTTCTATTATACTTTGTATAGCATCATCAAAGTCTTCCACAGTATAGTCCTTTATAAGTTTGCTATCATGATTTTTTAACGCCGGTAGAATTGTGTTTTCATAATATCTATTTCTTTGCTTGCGAGTAGTATTATTCCAATCAAAGCTTATATCAGTGTAACAATCTTCTAAAGCTCCAGCAAAAGTAAAACCTCTACTATCTAAATCAGCGTTATTCAGTTCTCTAACCCATTTTTCTGATAAAATCATATTATCCCCCATAAGTATTCACTTTGTACTCATATCCATGATTAGTTTCAATACTTAATCCAACATCTATAGCTTTCGTCGAATTGTTATTGATTGATATCTCCATATATGAACATGCACCATTATAAGGTCCATTGTGCACCTTAGTTTTTTGATCCCAATCTGACAATACAGGGGATTCATCTATATGTTTTTCAAGCATTGCTGTATAGCGAGATACCCATCTATTCATTTTAACTGCCATAATACTTTGCGATATATCATTTGTAAGATCACAATAATGCTTCCAAAAAGTCACCTTTGATTTGCGACCTAGAATATAGTCAATCTCACCATTTTCAAAACCGCATATATGATTAAGCTTTTTCCAAAAATTTGAAACAAATATATCTCCATTGTATTTATATAAATCCGTTGTTATTTCATTGAATTCATCCGGAAGAATAACTATGTCATTTTCTAAATCTAATTCATCAAGTGCTATTTTACAAAGGATTCGTGCATCGTAAGTTCTTATCATTGCAGATTTCGCATTTATGGATTTCGAATAATTTTCTTTATTCATGATTATTGGCATATTATCTAGATCTCGATCATCTATTCCCTTTTCATTCAGAAATCTCTTTCTCAAATTCAATAAAATCTTTAATGGTCGAGCGACTGGAATCCATCTATATTTGCTTAAGTCTTCATTATCCATATGTGAAATGACTTTTCCTTTGTCATTAACAAACTTTGTAACACTAATATGGTATTCTTCGCTATTGTTAATTTGCTTATAATCATTCCATGTCAATGCACATACTTCTCTTAAGGCCATTCCAGTAAATAGTCTAATCAGAATCAATAAGTATTTTGACTCAAATACACACTTATTACTCGATATAGCTTCCCCAACTGCAAATCTGAATATCTTAAATTCTTCATCTGCTAAAAACATCTTATGTACCAAAGCATCTCTAACTTCTTGTTGTCTTGTTGTCGCCCGTTTACTGACCTTAGATATTATCGACTCAATTGGGTTATGGTTTGTGTATTTCAAAGCAATCGCAGTTTCAAATAAAATATTTAATTGTTCATAGTACTTTAATGGAACATTTTCTGTATCAACTTCTAATTTATTAGAAACCATTTCTGTAAGTTGTTTAGGAGAGTATAAATATATATCATAATCACTTATTCCCTCATTTGATTCTAATAATTCAAGCAAAATATCCTCATTGTACTGTTTTCTCATTCTCAGATTATTCAGACATAAAACCCATAATGTCTTTAGGCTTATATGTCCATCAAATCTACCTGCAAAATGTCTTAATACATCTCCTCTCACGTAATTACATAATTCAGAGTTTATAATAGATTCATTTATTCTACTAAATACATCATCTATTGTTCTTCCTCGTCTTTCTATATATGGGCCAATACGTTTACCCCTTTTAATATATTCTTTACCCATCTCAGAAATTGAATTGTAACTTATCACTATTCTTTTTCTGTTTTTTTTGTCATTATAGTCTTTATATCGAAAACTAATTTCGCGTGAAAATTTATACCATTTTTTCTCAGCTGAATATACATGAGTTTGTTCTTGCTTATGTTTAATTCCTTTATATAGTTTTTTTATTGTATATTTACCCGATAATAACTCATTAAGACTTACATTTTTACCATCGATATATGATGTTAAACATTGGGTTTTCGACTCATATTCTGAACAATATATGCAACAATCATTTCGATCCTCATTTTTTTCTATTCTAATTAGACTTTTATTTCGCGGTCTTGAATTAAAAGCTTTATTATCAACTAGCAAAATATCTGATATATAATGTTCAGTACACAAAAGCGCTTCTTTCCAACTATTGTTATTCTCTATATATGCATTTGGAATAAATGCCATTATTCCTCCGGAGCATTTACTCACCCATGAAAAAAGCATATCAGTCTGACTGCACAGATAATCTCTGTTAATAATAAGCATACTGTCCATTATTGGAGACATTTCCATATCCTCAAAAGTAATAAAGTGTGCATCTTTAAATTCATGTGAATAAAGAGCTGCGATATACTTATCTTTCACCACATAATAATTTTCCATTCCCTTCCTATATGACTCATATAATAGAATCATATCCGGAGACGGATTAACTATCATAGATTTTTCACTATTTGCAGACATCTCAAAAAACTCAGGAACAACCATTCCCAATTCTATTGCCGAATCATTTCTGCCAACATTATCATAAAATGCAGCTCGAATAACATCTGATGGTTTCTCCTCAGCAAGTTTTATAGCTCCAAGATTAAAAACAGATTGCAATTTTGATATACCGGACTCCATTCCATTATTCAAAATTCCCTTGTTGTAATATGTATATGGATCTAGAGCCTCACATATGCTTTTATTCGAAACCACTATTGCATAATCGGTTATTAGTTGCTTAAATGGAACACCCATTTCGCTATATAAATTTAGAACCTTCCTAACTGCTCCATTCTTCTTTACCGGGATATTTTCAAGCTTATATACCTTCTCACTTCTCATAGTTGGCGCCCTCCTAACTATGTTTTACCATAATATTATTCAATTATTCAAGCATCTCTTATCTGTATTTTATGGCATTTTGCGGTCAATATGCGGTCACAAAGCACAAAAAAATCCCGCAAGCCCTTTATTTATAAGGGTTTGCGGGATTTTGTGTTTATTCGTACTCTATAGTAGCCGGGCCCTTTGGGGTGAGGTCGTAAAGGACTCTGTTTACGCCTTCTACTTCACCGGTGATGCGGACTACGATTCTATCCAGGACATCGTATGGGATACGTTCTACTGTGGCTGTCATGGCATCTCTTGTGTTGACTGCACGGATGATAACAGGCCAGTCAAAGCTTCTCTTCTCGTCTCTTACGCCTGTGGACTTGAAATCAGGAACAACTGTGAAGTACTGCCATACCTTTCCTTCAAGTCCGGCTGCTGCAAACTCTTCACGAAGGATAGCATCTGACTCGCGGACTGCAGCGAGACGCTCACGTGTTATAGCTCCCGGACATCTTACACCAAGTCCAGGTCCAGGGAACGGCTGACGATATACCATGTTATCAGGAAGTCCCAGTTCCTTACCAACTACACGAACCTCATCCTTGAAAAGGAGCTTTATCGGCTCAACAAGTTCAAAGTTAAGGTCTTCAGGAAGTCCACCAACATTATGATGTGACTTTACAGGGCCGCTCTCTAAGATATCAGGATAGATAGTACCCTGTGCCAGGAACTCGATTCCGTCCTGCTTTGCTGCTTCTTCAGCAAATACATCTATGAATTCCTTACCGATTATCTTTCTCTTCTGCTCCGGATCTGAAACACCCGCAAGCTTATCAAGGAATCTGTCTGTAGCATCCACATAGATGAGATTAGCGTCCCACTCATCTCTGAATACCTTGATAACCTGCTCCGGTTCACCCTTTCTAAGTAATCCGTGATTAACGTGTACACATACCAGCTGCTTTCCTACAGCCTTGATAAGAAGAGCTGCGACTACTGAAGAGTCAACTCCTCCCGAAAGTGCAAGAAGCACCTTCTTGTCACCAATCTGTGCCTTCATAGCGGCAATCTGCTCATCTATGAACGCCTTCGCCAGTTCCGGAGTCGTTATACGCTCCATGTCTGCCGGTCTTACGTCTGCCATTTTGTAACCTCCTCTTTTCCTTTTATTTATTCAATGCACGAACTCACAGAAGTTCACCACGTTGATCCAGCTCGTTCTTCAGAATGAAAAAGCGGACTATTAAGTCCGCTTCTCCGATTTTCTAACATTTGCCATCTGGGCATCTATATTTGCCCTTATCGCTGCTACGTACTCCTTACGCAGAGCCTGCTGTTCAGCCTTCTCTGCTTCAGTAAGTCCTTCGCTTTTTGACTTATGATAGAGCTCATTTATTCTTTTGATCTTTTCTTCGTTCATGATTACTTAACTCATACAAAACTTAGCAGTCTCCTGTATGAATCTCCTTCTTCTCAGTGCCTTCAAGCTTTTCACGGCTGTCACACTTAGCTATAGCAGCATCGATCATCTCTATGAAACGGTCAATGTTACCAACTTCCATACTTGAAAGAGCTCCCTTGAACTTATCGTATACAGGCTTATCAGCTGTATATCCCTTCTCCTTAACGTAGCCCTTAGCAAGTGTAACCATTCCACGCTCTCTGATCTTATGTATATCAATCAGGTAGATGAAGTAATCAACTATTTCCTTATTATCCTCGAAGAATGCTGCAAGTGAATCAATCTCACCTGTAAGGATAACAACATAATCGTTCTCGTCAGGTGAAGAATTCTTGATAACCTCAACCAGCTTAGCAGGATTAACAAGTCCGGCGTTCTCAATTATAAGACATCCGCCCTTAAGACCTGTCAGCTTCTCAAGCCCCATCTTGTTCAGTGACTTAGCCTTAACCTTAGCAATCTTATCTGACTTAACGATACCCATAGCATAGAAACTTCTTGCGAAGTCTTCGCCGACCTTTACGGTACCGAATCCGTTTCTACCAAGAACAACTATATTCTTTGGCATATCCGGATGTCTAAGGATGGAGTTGATTGCAACTATTACATCGTCTCCTGTAGTTGAAAGCTTCTCATATTTCTTAAGGAAAGTAGCTTCAACAGGAAGTGTTCCAAGTGGAACTGTCTCGCCTGTTACAGGATCAACAACGGTCTTGCCTGAAGAAGACTCTGTCTCCATCTGTCTGCTGGCTGCACGCTGTTCAGCCTTGCGCTCCTCAGCTTCTCTCTTAGCTGCACGCTCAGCTCTCCTACGGCCCTCTTCCTCATATTTCTTCTGTGCCTCAGCCTGCTCACGAGCCATCTCTGCAGCAACTCTCTTCTCAGTCTCTGCACGCTCCTTAGCTGCCTTCTTTCTGGCTGCTGCTTCCTCAGCTCTAGCCTTCTGTGCCTTAGCTTCTGCTTCTTCTCTTGCCTGTTTTTCAGCTTTGTCTTTTGCAGCTTTATCCTTAATCTCTTTAGCTTCAGCTGCTGCTCTGTCGACTTTGGCTCTCTCAGCCTTTGCCTTATCAGACTGCTTCTTCTTTGCAGAATCAGTCTTCTCAGCTTCTACTTTCTCAAATATCTCGTCGACATCATCGAACTGGGCTGTATCAACCATTCCGGAATTGCCCAATTCTTCCAACCCCTCATCAACGACCTTTCCAGCAGGCTTGTCTTTCGGCTCGCCTGAAAGGCTTCTCTTGATGTTCTCCAATAACCTCTTAATTGCATCATACGCATTTTTAAACGGCTTCATATGTACAACCTCCTCGTATACAAAATGTTACCACGTTAGGGTGAATTTTTCCATATATTTTTATACAAATTGTACTTTTTTACTGCATTTTCTCCATATATTTCAATTCTGAGACTGCAAATGGTACAGATAGCACAAGAGTCATGGCATCAGCAACGCTCTGAGCAGCCTCCACGCCCGTCAGGCCGAACAATTTCGGCAGTATAATTATCATAGGAATAAAGAACAGTCCATTCCTTGCAGAGGCCGTAATTGAGGCCTTTACGCCCTTTCCTATGGACTGCAGCATCATATTGGTCATAACTATCACAGCATTTGCCGGAAAGACCACAGACTGAAATCTAAGCGCCACCTTTCCAACGCTGACAACGTCCGCGTCATTCCTGAAAAATGCTATAATCTGCGGTGCATATGCATAGCAGGCAATTGATATAATGATAAGTGCCGCTGTTCCCCATTTTACACAGAACCAATAGCCCTCACGGACCCTGGACTTAATACCTGCTCCGTAGTTATAAGAGCAAAGCGGCTGATATCCCTGCCCGAAACCTATAAGTGCCGCCGACAGCATCAGCATAACTCTTGATACGATTGACATTCCGGCTATTGCAGGCACTCCTCCGTAGATTCCTGCAGCTCTGTTCATAAGGATTGATGCCAGCGCTGCAAGGCCCTGTCTGAAGAGTGACGGGATTCCTCCGTTGATGATCTGAACGATATAGTATCCATTTATTCTGATATTCTTTGCATGCAGTTTTATATTTTTGCCCCTGAAGCTTCCGGATAAAAGGACGAAAAAGCTCGTTACCTGACCGGATATCGTGGCGATTGCTGCACCCTTTACTCCCAGCCCGAGAACTATGATGAGAAGCGGATCAAGGAAGATATTGATAACCGCTCCGGCCATAAGTCCGATCATGGCGTAAACCGCGCTTCCCTGAAATCTCAGCTGGTTGTTGACAACAAACTGGCACATCATAAATGGTGCACCTATTAATATTATACGGCCGTATTGAACGGCTATGGAGACTGTCTCCGGCGAAACTTCATCTGTTACGAAGAACTCTATTATTCCGTCGATATATATATTTCCAACGACGGCAAAGATAACTCCTGTGATCATGGCGAGTATGAAGCCTGTAGCCGCCATCTCCGAAGCTTCTTTTGTTTTTCCCGCTCCCAGCATACGTGACAGGAAATTGCCCGAGCCATGTCCGAACATGAAGCCCATAGCCTGAATCACTGCCATTATGGGGAATACTAATCCGACTGCCGCCGCAGCCTCCGTTGCATTTTGAGGTATCTGTCCAACAAAATATGTATCTGCCGAATTATATAAGCCTGTAACCAGCATGCTGATTATCGTCGGTATTGCCAGACTTGTTATCAGCTTGGGCACAGGCGTTTCAGTCATATATGCATGTTTATCTTGTATTTTCTTTCCAATCATTTATATACTCCGCAGCATCGAGCAGATCATCTGCTCTGTATACTATGAGCTTTCTTAACTCATCGTCCGGCTCTGTAAGATCCGGAACCATTATGGCTCTGCAGCCGGCAGCCGCAGCAGATCTGACGCCGTTAGGGGCATCCTCCACCGCAAAAGCTTCCTCAGGGCTGATTCCCAGCTGTTCGCAGGCATAAAGATATACATCAGGTGCCGGTTTTCCGTTTGCAACTTCCCTGGCGCTGATCAATTCATCAAAGTACTCTATGAGTCCTGTTCTTGTCAGATAATCCACTGTCCTGTCCCGTCTGGTGGCTGTAGCCACTGCAAGACGGATTCCCTTATCCTTCAGAAATTTAAGTGCCTCTTTTACCTTCGGCTTCAGAGGGATAACTTCCATGTTCTCCATCAGGGGATCCATAAGTTTCTTTCTGTAATCCCTTATCTTATCATATGCCTCGGCAGAACCCGTAAGTTCCTTCATCTTTTCGATGCCGAAACTGTGGCCCAGGCTTCTGAGAAGAAGCAGCTGCTCCGTACTGAGGTTATATTCCAGTTCGTCAGCAGCTATTTTCCAGTACTTCTGATATATTCTTTCTGTATCCAGTAACGTTCCGTCCATGTCGAATATTACTGCTTTAATACCATGAGTCAAGTTGTATGTTTCCTTTCTCTGAATACCCTTAAGAATGATAAATCACTGCCCTTAATTATCCCACAAATCACAGTATTTTTCCACAATAAAAGCGCTGCAGCAATCATGCCCAGCGCTTCTCTAATCTTTGTGATAATAAACTTATTGACCAGCAGAGGATAAAGTACAGCAGAAAAACCACTGCGTATATTCCAAAGGCTGCATTTGGCGAAGCCGTTCTGTTAGCCTCTATTATCTGCTGACCCACCTTCAGCACTTCAACCACGCCTATCATCATCACAAGGCTTGTGGTCTTTATCATTCTTGTTATAAGGTTTATCGTAAGCGGAATAAGACGTCTTAAGGTTTGTGGAATCAGTATAAATACATATATCTGAACCTCTGAAAGTCCAAGAGACATGCCGGCTTCACGTTGTCCTGCCGGTATACTGACGATAGCTCCTCTTACAAGGTCTCCCATCTCAGCAGTTCCCCAGAAGCTGAAAACTATTATAGCTGCGACCTCTGCATCCAGATTGATTCCAAGTACCTTTGTACTGCCGAAGAATACGATGAACAGCAGTACCATCTGAGGCATGATCCTGACTGTTTCCAGATACAGACGTGTTACAATCCCTACCACAGGATTCTTACGGGTCATGGCTGTACCGACTATGAGTCCAAGTGCGATGCTTATAAGAACCGCAATCAGGCTTATTCTGAGAGACACCCATAGTCCTTCCAGAAGTCTTATCATATTCCGTCCCTTTAAGAGGACATCAAATCCCAGATTACTCATTATATAAACCTCAACTTCTTCTCAGATGTTTACACAAATCTGAGTTTCTTCTCAACCACGCTTCCTAGCGCGGACACCGGAAGCAATATTATCAGATAAAATATCACAAGTAGGAGCAGGCATTCCGTCGTCTTATAATACAGACCTATCAGATCCTTAGCTGTAAACATCAGATCCATAAGGCTGATTGCCGAGAACACGCTGGTCTCCTTCAGGAGAAATATTATATTCGCCGTAAATGCAGGCACACTTGTTGCAACTGCCTGTGGGAGTATGACATACATTTCAGCTCTGATAGGACTGAATCCCAGTGAAAGAGCGCCTTCCATCTGTCCCTTATCCACAGCTTCCATTCCGCTTCTTACGGTCTCTGCCATATATGCTCCGCCGAAAAGCGCTATTCCTAAAACACCGCAAGACTCGGCATTCATAGGAAGTCCGAGTCTTGGAAGTGCAAAGTACATGAAGAAGAGCTGAACCATAAGCGGTGTATTTCTGAAAAGCTCAATGTATCCACGGGTAAATTGTGACAGTACCGGAATCTTATGTTGCCTGATGAGAGCAGCTATAAAACCGATCACTATCGAGAGGAGGATACCTATCCAGCCTATTTTCAGAGTAAGAAGCATAGCCTTCCAATATAGCGGAATGTATTCTGTTATCGCTTCAAAGTTCATAAATCTCACCTTCTATTTACGTCTGTCAAGTTTCTTGGACAGGAGATTGCCCGTCCACTGAAGTACCTGCATAAGTATTACGAGAACCACGACTGTAACTATCATGATTTCTGTCTCGTATCTGTAATATCCATATCTAATGGCTATATCTCCCAGTCCTCCGCCGCCGACAACACCTGCCATGGCTGAGTATCCGAGAATTGTACCAAGGGCGATCGTCACTCCTATAAGAAGTGATATTCTGGCTTCCGGTACAAGAACCTTTGTTACTATTTTTCGCTTATCAGCCCCCATGCTGAGAGCCGCTTCCACTACTCCGCTGTCCACTTCCTTAAGTGAACTCTCTACCATTCTGGCAATAAGCGGTGCTGCCGCAACCGTAAGAGGAACAACTGTTGCAAGTGTTCCGTAACTCTTCCCCACCAGAAGCTTTGTAAGCGGCTGGATAAGGATAAGAAGAATAAGAAATGGAACGCTTCTCGTTATGTTTACGACTGCATCCAGTGTCTTATATATTGCCGGGTTAGGTGATATTCCCTTTGAGTCAGTTACTGTTAAAACCACGCCGAGTGGAAGTCCTATAAGATATCCCATAGCGGTTGAGATAAGGACCATGAGAAGTGTTTCTCCCGTTCCCGCAAGAAGCATTTCTGCAATTTTATCTGCTGTCATTACCCTACCCTCTTTCTGGTTTTTATCGATATCACACTGGATGATCTTGTATCATCCGAATCTTCATCTTCATACTGTGTTTCTAAAATGAGGCGCTTAGCCGCCCTGGTCTTTGGATTTTCAAATATATCCTGGACCTTTCCTTCTTCCTTCAGCTCGCCGTGATCGAGAACGGCTACCCTGTCGCAGATATCACGTACAACACGCATTTCATGGGTAATAACTACTATGGTGATCCCATATTGGGTATTTATCTTTTTTAGGAGGTTAAGAATATTGCGTGTAGTCTGTGGATCCAGCGCACTGGTTGCTTCATCGGATAAGATGATCCTTGGATTGGATGCCAGGGCTCTGGCTATAGCAACTCGCTGTTTCTGGCCGCCTGAAAGCTGAGCAGGATAACTCTTCGCCTTATCGGCAAGCTCCACTATTTCCAGGTATTCTAATGCCCTTTTTCTTGCTTCTTTTTTCTTCACGCCTGCTATCTCAAGCGGAAAGCAGACATTATCGAGAACATTTCTCTGCATAAGCAGGTTGAAATGCTGGAATATCATTCCTATGTTTTTTCTTTTGTCTCTAAGCTCCCTCTCCTTAAGAGTAGAAAGCTCGTCGCCATCAATTAGAACTTTTCCTGAGGTCGGTTTTTCCAGGAGGTTTAAGCATCTTACAAATGTACTTTTTCCGGCCCCGGATAGTCCTATAACACCGAAGATCTCACCTTCTTCAATAGATAGATTTATGTTATCAAGTGCTTTCAGCGTATCGCCGTTTACTTCATATTCTTTTGTTAGATTCTCTACTTGAATAAAGCTCATCTTCTGTCTCCTAATTGCTCGCTCAGGACTGCCGGGCATTCCTGATGATTTTTTTTTTAGTCTTCAAACGGAATAACTGCTCCGTCGTATGTGTCATTTATAAACTGCTTGATCTCATCTGACTTAAGTACTTCAACGAGGGCCTTGATGCCTTCATTATTCTCGTTGCCTTCCTTAACTGCGATGATATTTACGTATGTCTTTGCTGCGTCTGAATCAGATGTCTCATAAGCGATTGAGTCCTTAGCTACTGAGAAACCTGCTTCAAGTGCATAGTTACCATTAAGTACTACGAGTGCAACTTCATCCTTAACTCTTGATACCTGAGCTGCTTCAAGCTCCTGAATCTGAATATTTTTTGGATTATCAACTATATCAAGTACTGTTGCTGTAAGGCCTGCGCCTTCCTTAAGTGTTATAACTCCGTTATCCTGAAGAAGCAGAAGTGCTCTAGCTTCGTTTGTTGTATCGTTAGGTACTGCTATTACATCTCCGTCTGCAAGTTCATCAAGTGAGCTCTTTGTTCCTGGGTAGATACCGAATGGTTCATAGTGGATACCACCTGCGTTAACGAGTGCGGTTCCGTTCTCTTCGTTGAAGTTGTCAAGGTAAGGTACATGCTGGAAATAGTTTGCATCGATCTCACCACTGTCTACTACAAGGTTTGGCTGTACATAATCTTCAAACTCTGTTACTTTAAGTGTCCATCCCTGATCTTTAAGGATTTCTCCAGCCTTCTCAAGAATCTCTGCATGAGGTGTTGGAGATGCTGCGATTGTTATAGTTCCCTTATCCTCTACTGCCTTATCTGCTGAATCATCTGTTGCCTTGTCATCTGAAGCTGTATCCTTACCGGATGAGGTAACTCCACCTTCAACAACAAGTGTATCTTCATAATCTGCACCGTAAGTATCTATAAGTGTTGCTTCATAATCTGCATGGAAGAAGTTCTCACTGCCAAGTGTCTTAATCTCATCGTTAAGCCAGTTAAGAAGTGATTCGTTGCCCTTTGATACTGCAGGTGCTATCGTATCAAGACTTCCAAGTGTCTCGATTCCAACTGTATAGCCCTCGTTCTCAATTGCAAATGCTATAACCTCTGTATTATCATTAGCCCATGCAACGCCTGTTCCGTTCTCAAATGCACTCTTTGCAGCTGCATATGTATCGAACTTCTGAAGCTTGATGTCCGGGTTATTCTCTGTAAGGTAGGTTTCAGCTGTTGTTCCTGATATAACGATTACCTGATCATCTGCTGTAACCTGACTGAGATCTGTAATTACGTTATCATCATGTGATACAACGCCGAGTGCTACATTCATATATGGAAGAGCGAAATCTACTTTCTCTGCTCTCTCATCTGTTACTGTAAAGTTTGCAAGAATGATATCAACCTTTCCGGTCTCCAGATATTCAACTCGGCTTGCAGCCTCGGTTGATACGTAATTGATCTTTACTCCAAGATCCTTTCCTATTCTTTCAGCGAAGTAAACATCATATCCCTGATAATCGCCGTTCTCATCAACATATCCAAATGGGGACTTGTCGGAGAAGACACCGATGTTAATCTCGCCTGCTTCTTTAATCTCATCTACTGTTCTGTATACTGCCTTAGCTTCTTCCTTGGTCTCATCCTTTAATGTTGCAGCTTCAACATTTCCGTCATTACCGCATCCTGTAAGAAGTCCGAAGCTTGCTGTAAGTGCAAGTGTAAGAGCTCCAAGTTTCTTAAGAAGGCCACCCTTCTTCTTTCGTTTAGTTTCATTTATTTCATTAATATTTTTTCTCATTTTATTTTCCTTCTTTCTGATAATTTTAAATCCTTCATGATTCTTTGACATCTCGCAATGCTCGATACTACTCTTGCACATAAATGTGCGAGCATTTGTATTAATCACTGCATATGCTTCGCATATGGGATTTTTCCTCATTTAGCGCACAAAAAAACGGAAGCTACCGATGTGTCAGCTCCCGAGCAAATGGCTTTGATCTATACATATTCAATCAATCACAAAGGGTGCAACATCGACGTGAAGCAGACCCTGCAGCCATATTACATGCTCGGGAGTTCAGCAT
>JAEEGL016183486.1_pt1 | contig 22045 bp, 15 predicted proteins | sample 9134231 | NCBI WGS metagenome assembly JAEEGL01 (sample SAMN16246548, study PRJNA631951) | gut metagenome | biome: gut microbiome; feature: rumen; material: fiber-attached | host: Bos | place: Iran: Karaj | collected 2018-10 | reverse complement strand
GGATTTGGTAAGAAAGCCAAAGGATGTTAATGGTATACCGGAGGAATGTGAAGTTGTTTTCTTTGGAAGGAAGTACCGTCTTCATCCAAAGGTAGTTGAATATGTTTCAGATAATCGTTCGAAGGCATTATATGATCTCACCATATCATCGATGGCCAGAATTGAAGGGAAACTTCGTGAGTTTATATCTGAGCATTATTCGGAATGTATACAGTATTACTGCGAAGGTTTTACACTTCCGCGTGATACGGATTCGACAGAGTATGCTGATATCAAATTGTTATCAGAGGAGTGGAATGCGCAGAATATGATAGACGGTGGTGTCTTTGATGCAGATTCCAGAAAAGGTCTGGACAGTCTGATAAGGATGCTTGTTCCAGGAGCGATATATATCGACCAGGAGAAGGTCTTATTTGGAGTAATGGCAAATAAGTACTGCAGTGAAGGATTTCAGGTAGTTGTGAGTCTGTCCGGCATTGATGTAGGATACTGGGAATAATAGAGCGTACAGGGGGAAGATATGATAAAGGTTGATTCAACTAATGGGAAAGTGGAATTCCTGTTCTGTGTTGAAGTGAATGAGGGTTATGACAGATATACCAGATCCGTGTATGTCAACGAAGCGGGTGAGCATTACCTGATCGTTTCCCATGAATATCATATAGGCTCTGCCTATGATTATGTGAATGAGTATTATTTACTGGATCAGGAAGAGTTTGAACTCTTTGAAAAGATTGCTCTGGATAGAGAAAGAAGAATACATGAAGAGACTCTTGAACGGGAGAGAAAAGAGCGTGAAGATCGGGAACGCCTTCTTACAGCAGGAGATGATCCGATATATTATAAGAAAAAACGCAGTGATACCATATGGTGGTTAAAGAAAACGCTTAATGAGTATAAATTTACATTTGATAAAGAAAAGGTATTTAACATGGTGACTGATTACCCTGATAAACTTACACCAGAACAAAAAGAGATATTTGATAGAGAAAATCCATATTGGGCTAAACGTCTTCAAAAGGAGAAGGGACTTTCGGAACAGGAAGAACATAAGCCTGTCATAACGTATGGAGACCATATTACACCGGAAGAATATATGGAATTAAGACGAGGCGTGGGCTGGGTCATGTTCCCTATGGAACAGGCTAAGGCGTGTATCGATAATGCCTATATGGTCATGTGCGTAAGAGCAGATGATAAGGCTATAGGTGTAGTGAGACTCCTGTGGGACGGCGGCTATATAGCCTTCCTGTCAGATGTTATAGTTGATGCAGAGTTTCAGGGACAAGGGATAGGAAGAAAACTTGTAGAGGCTTGTCTCAATAAACTGAAGAGTGATATGAAGCCGGGATATAAGGTTAAAATAACTCTTAACTCTGCAAGGGGAAAAGAACCATTTTATGAGAAGTTTGGATTCAGTGTGCGCCCGAATGATGATGCGGGTGCAGGAATGGATCAATGGTTAATTAAGGAAGAACAGTAATTGGAGCATCAGTTATGCATTATAGATTAGCCTGTAATATTCTCGGGATAGAGGATGGGCATGACGAAAGAACAGTAAAAAGGGCTTATGCCGAAAAGACTAAGGAGTTTCATCCGGAGGAACATCCGGAGGAGGCAGAGAAGATACAGCAGGCATATTCGTTCCTGATTAAAGATATCAGAAAGAATAAGCTCAGGGTTCCGACACAGGAAAAGCGTCCGGTGGAGGAGAAGAAACCTGTAGAAGAATATTCTGAAGATGAGAAGAAGACGGAGGAAGAGTCCTCTGAAGAAAAGAACAGATCAGATGAGGAAGCAAGGCCTCAGCAGAAAAATGCGGCTCCGCAGAAACCTCCGAGATTTGAGGTGCCACTGGTTAGAGAAACAGTTATCGATATGCCGGATGCTAAGCTCGGCACTTATCAGGATTATAAGAATACGCTTGAGTATAAAATAGAATATGCAAAGAACTCTTTCAGAAAGTCCTATGAGTTTTATCTGCATAGAGGAGATTACAATATATATCATTATGTGAAAAATCTTTTCAGAGACCGTCCCAGAGAAGTATTGGAATCTGATGAGTTTACAAAATTCCTGAATAAATATCTTAGGATGGGTGCTACCGATGGATCTCTTCATAAGCTTGCAGTGAAATATTATGATCTTACTCCTTCAAGGATTCATTCAGGAGCGGTTCCGGGAACGTATGTGGATATGTATAATGCTGTGCAGGAAAAGAAAAAGAAGACTTCAATCCCGCTCCTTATTATGAATGCCATATGTTTCATGGCGATTCTTATGGTTATTTATGCATTTACTGCATATTATTTAGATTACATCAATCCTATGATGCTTCTGGAATTAGGCGCAATCGATCTTATCGGAGTGATAGCATTTATAGTAGCTCTTATTAAGGAGATGCAATGGGATACAGCTCATGATCTGGCACTTCTTCTTATGGGAATGGCCGGCTGTCTTATGGCTTACTTTAACTATAATCACGTCAGCTGGAGCTACCCGCTGGTTATTTCGATAGTAGTCGTGCTGTTATGCTGGGGAGCAGTATACCTTCATTATAAGATTGATCGTAAGGAAAGGAAAAAGAGATAATGTCAATACTTGGAATAGACCTTGGGACAACAAACTCCCTGGGAGCTTTATATATAGATGGACATATTCAGCTTATACCGAATGCACTGGGAAGTTATCTTACGCCCAGTGTCGTAAATATTGATGAAGCAGGAGAAGTGTCCGTTGGAGAAGTGGCCCGTGAAAAGTTGATCACGGATCCGGAGAATACGGTATCCTCTTTCAAAAAGAATATGGGTACTAACATGAAGTACACCATAAGGGGCCGCGAGTTTACTCCTCAGGAGCTCAGCAGCTTTGTGCTCCGCTCCATAATAAATGATGCAGAAAGATATGTGGCTGATAAGGAAGGCGTTACCATAGACGAAGTGGTAATATCGGTACCTGCATATTTCCATGATAAGCAGAGAGTTGCTACTCAGGAAGCCGGTGCTCTGGCAGGTGCGAAGGTACATAGAATCGTTAATGAGCCAAGTGCTGCTGCTCTTGCTGTATACAGTGAAAGAAAAGAACAGGAGCTTATTCTCGTATTCGATTTCGGCGGAGGAACCCTTGATGTTTCAATTGTAGACTGCTTTGCCAATGTGGTTGAGATCATCTCTGTTGCCGGAAACAATAAGCTGGGCGGTGATGATTTCAATGCTCTTATAGCTGATTACTTCCTTAAGAAGAATAATCTTACAAGAAAAGATATAACTGATGCTGAATATGCAACACTGCTTAAGTATTCTGAAATTGCCAAGAAGCAGCTTACTTCTGATGGACAGAGTACAGTATCTCTCTATCATAATGGTGAGAATCTCACAGCTGAGATTACTAACGATATCCTTATGGAAGAATCCAGTTGGATATTTGACAGGATCAAGGAAGTTCTGGAAAAGGCTCTGAAGGAAGCGGAGCTTACTATTAATGAGATAGGTTCTGTTATTCTTGCCGGTGGTTCAAGCAACATGCCGATCATACAGACATTTATCAAGATCCTTTTCAAGAACACACCGATATTCAGCGGCGGCGGTGATGAGTTTATAGCCAAGGGTGTAGGCTTTGTCGCAGGCATAATCGAAAGAGATGAAGAGCTTAAGGAAATGGTTATGACAGACCTTTGTCCTTTCTCTCTTGGAGTTGCCGTGCATAATAAGGGAAATGCATCCAGACCATATATGAGTACTATTATCCCGCGTAATAATGCACTGCCTTGTTCTATATCTGATATATTTTCAACCCTCAGGCCTGATCAGAAAAAGATAGATCTGGAAATCCTTCAGGGTGAAAATATGTATGCTGATGAGAACGAAAAGCTCGGTCAGATGGAGATAAAGGTTCCGGAAAATACCGGACATACCCAGAACGTTCAGGTTCGATTTGCCTATGATATTAACGGAGTTCTTGTGGTTGATGTGACTATTCTTTCGACAGGTGAAAAGTTCTCTACTGTTATATCTCAGACGATGGATCAGACTGAACTCGAAAAAAGAGTCGAGTATCTGAATAACCTGCAGCTCAGTGAAGCTGACGAAGATAAGGTTATTACCGCTCGACTTGATAGTGTATATAAAAGTTCGGACAAGCAGACCCAGGAACAGATAAGGAGAATGCTTGTCCAATATGACATGGTAAAGAGCTCTCAGGAGAGCCGTTCTATATCAAGGTTCAGACGTATGATGCTGAAGTCTCTTGATACATTTGAAAAGAAGAATAAAGCCTTCGACGTATTCAAACTCTATGAAGAGTATGATAATGATGACGAGGAATAATCAGGATTCATTCTTTCTGTCATCTCTGACAAAGAGGTCTCTGTACTCGCCGGGAGCCATTCCCTTTTCACGGTGGAAGACTCTGTTAAAGCTTGGAATGCTCTGGAATCCGGAAAGCATGGCGACTTCCGTCAGAGACATATCATTCTGAGCCAGCAGCTCTGTAGCCTTTTCAAGACGTATCGTGTTAAGCCACTTGCTGTAATTCATACCGGTTACATTTTTGAATATACGAGAGAAGTAATCCCTGCTGATGCCGGCCATCTCGGCCATTGCGCCCTGAGACAGGTCGTCAGCAGTAAGATTATTCTTGATATAATCTGTAACCATTATCATTCGATGCATAACATCATCTGTAAATCCATTCCTGGATCCGGGACCTAGTTCCGGAGCAAACTCATCTCTATGCTCATCTAGTGCCAGCATAAATTTCATAAGAAGAATACAGCATCTCAGTTCTCTGTCAGAACTCTCTGATTCAAATTTTTCCTTCATCTGGTAAGCGAGATCCTTCAGTTCTGCACACAGCTCCGGATGGGAGTTATTGTCTATTACGTGAAGATTTTTGTAAAAATGCATGATTCTCTGAAGGTCAAAAAGTGTATTCATGAAAGCGTTGCTGAACTGAATAACTATTGACTGCTCTCTGTCCGCGTCTATTATCTCGTGCATTTCCATAGGCCACACAAGAACGAAGTCACCTTCGTTAAGATTATAGGTGTCCTGATTAACCTTATAGATATTGGTCTTTCCCGGACCTACCAGAAGAATCTCACCGTATGAATGCCAGTGCATCTGGTAGAACCTTTCCTTATATCCGCTGGTCAGATTGAAAGCACTGACGTTATCAAAACCATATATTTCATATTGACTGTAATCCATGGCATACCCCTCTTTAATATAAAACCCACATACTAGAACATTATACCAAAAACTTTCAAATAACAAAACTTGATAATGATAATGTCAATTTTTGAGAAGAGAATCTTTTTTGCAGAAAGTATATTACTGAAAACGAAGGGAAACTATGGTTTTGTTTAGATAAAAGGAATGAGTTATGAATAAAAATACAACAGATATGACTGTGGGAAGTCCGGTGAAACATTTAATACTGTTTGCTATCCCGGCACTGATAGGAAACATATTTCAGCAGATTTATAATCTGGCAGATTCGATAATCGTAGGAAGATTCGTGGGTGCAAATGCACTGGCTGCCGTGGGTGCAACGGCTTCGATCACTTTTCTTTTCTTTGCTCTGTGCAATGGTATAAGCAGTGGAGGCGGAATAATCGCGTCACAGTATTACGGTGCACATGATGAGGATAAGGTTAAAGAGGTTATAGTAAATACCGGCTTTATAATGCTTATCTTTCCGTTTATCTTTGGTTCGATAGGATTTTTATCCGCACCAGACCTGCTGAGGCTTCTTTCAACACCTGAAAACATAATGGCTGATGCGACAATGTATGTACGCTTTATGTGCGTGGGACTGTTGTTTTCATCTATTTACAACTTCCTTGCTGCCATGCTCCGTGCATTGGGAGATTCAAAAACGCCGCTGTATTTTCTTATAGTATCGACAATTATAAATGTCGTACTTGATATATTATTTGTATTTGTTTTTGAACTCGGTATCATGGGAGCGGCACTTGCAACTGTTATCGCTCAGTTCATATCAGCTCTGACCTGCGGAATATATGCTTATAGAAGGAATCCTCTTTTCAGGATGGAGAGCAGAAACCTTGTGATTTCAACAGATATGATAATGGGTGTTATAAAGCTTGGAGTTCCAATGTCCATGCAATTTGCGCTTATCGCAGTTTCTTCCATGGCGGTTCAGCGTATAGTTAATTCCTATGGAACTACGGTTGTCGCTGCATTTACTGCTACAGGAAGAATAGAGCAGTTTATACATATGCCGTATCAGACTCTTGGTGCATCACTTGCAACCTTTACAGGTCAGAACTACGGCGCAAAGAAATTTGACAGGGTATATACAGGATATAAGAAGGCTGTATTCATTATGGCAGTCATTACTGTTGTGATGTTATGTGTTATGCAGTTATTCGGCGGTTTCATCACATCACTCTTTATCTCAGAGCCTGAGGTTATTGAGCTTGGAAAGATGGGACTGAAGATAACAAGTCTTTTCTATATAACACTTGGAATGATATATGTTGTCCGTGGAGTCCTTACAGGTGTGGGAGATGCATTCTTTGCACTCTTTAATGGTATCGTTGAAGTTATAGGAAGATTTACAGTTCCTATTCTCTTTACAGTATATCTTGGAATGGGAACGACCGGTATATGGCTTTCTTCAGGTATTGTATGGGCAATCAGCGGAATTACAGCATGGATGAGATATTACTATCATCTTCACAGAAAAATTTTTTCATCCGAAAAGTCATTAATTAGGATGATTCTTAATTCACCTAAGTAAATATAATGGTGGTAACAGCTGTGGCTTATGCAGTTACAGTTACAATCACTTTATATAGGTGAAGGAGGAATCTATGGACGATAATATGAATAATCAGGGGTATGATCCACAGCAGTACGCACAGCAGGGTGCAGACCCAAATCAGCAGTACGCACAGCAGGGTGTAGATCCGAACCAGCAGTATGCGCAGCAGGGCTATGATTATACACAGCAGGGTTACGGTCAGAGCTACAGTCAAGCACAGCAGGGATATGACTATACACAGCAGGCATACGATCAGAGCTACAATCAAGCACAGCAGGGATATGACGCATCTCAGCAGTATGCGCAGCAGGGCGTAGACCCGACCCAGCAGTACGCACAGCAGGGCTACGATCAGAGCTACAGTCAAGCACAGCAGGGTTACGATCAGAGCTACAGTCAAGCACAGCAGGGCTACGATCAGAGCTACAGTCAGGCACAGCAGTATACACAGCAGGCAGCAGATCAGGCACAGCAGGCAGCAGGCCAGGCACAGCAGTTCACACAGCAGGCATCTCAACAGCCACAGCAGGCAGCCATGCAGTACAACCAGCCGGAGAATCTTGGACAGCCTGCATTTGGACAGCCAAAGGGTGTACAGTCGGATGCCGGTGCTCCAAAGCCACCGGTTCCGGGAGACGAATCTCCTAAGAAACCTGTTAATAAGGGCCTTATCATAGGACTTATATCAGCAGCAGTTTTAGTTGTAGCAGCAGTACTTCTCGTCTTTGTATTCGATGTATTCGGCACCGGCGCTAGTTCTCCAAAGGAGTGCGCTGAGCAGTTCATGGAAGCCTGGGAAAATCTGGATGCAAGTAAGATGAATGAGTGTTTTGCACCGGAAGTAAAAGGCAGCTCATCAACTGAAATACAGGAAATGTTTGATGAGATCAAGGATATGGGTGTTACTTGCTCAGATAAAAAAGTAGGTGAACCTGAAACTATTGATGTAGATAAAGCAAAAGCAGCAATCAAAAAAGAGATGAGAACTGATGTTAAGGCTAAGGAAGCAGCTAAAGTACGTTGTTCGATTACAATGAATTATCTTGGCCAAAGCGAGGAGACAATATTTGACGTTATACTTGTTAAGCAGGGAAAGAGATGGTATGTTGCTTCATTTGATGAGTCAGAAGCAGAGCCTGAAATTGATCCGGAACCGACAACAGAAGATACAGAGGCTTCAACAGAAGATACAGAAGCTACAACAGAGGATACAGGCAGTGTAACACCTGCTGACGGAGACGGACATGATGCAACACTCTGGACATGGAACTTCGATGATAATACATGGTCTTTCAAGGAAGACAAGTTCACAGATAAGGAAACACAGTCTTATCTTACAATCGGTATTCCTAAGGCAGATGATCCTGAGAGCAATCGTCTTACAATAGAATTAGATGCAAGAGTTACTGATACATATTCATTCAGAGATGATCTGTATTCATTTGGAATCGATGAGCATGATTATGTAGATGGAAATGTAGCAACAGTTAATATCGGTGGTGTTGACTTCATTAAGTATGAAGGTACATATTGGGGTGATGCCTCAGTTACATATATAGCACGTCTTGAAGGTGCGAACGAAACCATCAAGATCAGAGTATACGGTGATGATGTAAGTGATGCAGCTGTTCAGCCTGCACTCGATGCACTTTACTTTAAGGTGACAGATATCGGCAACGTGGATGGACCATGGTATTGGGAAGGTGAGCCTTTCGATGCTCCTGATGCAACAGCTACAGCAGGAAACTTCGAAGTTACATCACGTCTTTTCAAGATGTCTGATCCATATATCACTCACGAGGTATTTGCACATAGTATAGCTTATGCAGACAGCAGCTTATATATTCTCAGTGAAAATGTAATCCGCAAGTACGCAATAGGCGAAACAGGAATCGAGCTTACAGAAGAGTACCCACTTGATAATGATTATAAGAGAATCACATCAACAGAGGATGGAAGACTCTTCCTCTCAGGTTTCACAAAGCCGCTTGTTGAGTGGAAGGACGGAGAGATCATTCAGGAATACTCAGGTGATGCTGATTACATATGCATGGATCCTACAGGAAGCTTTGGTATTTCTTACTTCACATCAGGTGATAAAACAGCAAAGGTTACTCTTTCAGGAGATACTCTTAATGTAACACCGATGCCATTTAACGAAGTTGGAACCATCATGCATATCAACGTAAGCAAGGATCATATCTTTGTCTGCGGTTCATCATCAGATGAAGAAGAGAAGGGACATAAGATATTTGTATATGATACAGATGGTAACTTCCAGATGAAGCTTCAGAAGAACGAGGATGCAAGCTTTGGTCTTGGATCGATCACATTTGTTGCTGATACTGATAACGGTTTCATGGGTATGGATGGAAACATGCGTTCAGTTGAGTTCTGGGATAAGGATGGCAACTATGTTGGAGCAGTTAAGGATAAAGACTTATTCTCAACAAAGTATCCTTGGTTCTGTGACAGCGTGCTTACTCCGGAAGGAAGCATATACAGTGTAATGACTGATGAACGTCAGGATAAATCAGCAGATGAAGTGGTTGTTTTCCAGATAAACGGCTTCTAAAAATAAGGTAAAATAGGCCGGTTAGTTAACCATTTCTTAATATTTTCTTTACAAATCCATAGAATGTGTTATAATTACAAGGATTATGGGCTGGAATGGCACCATAGTCCTTGTATTTATTTAAAGCAAAAAAACCAAGGAAGATTGTTAAAAATGGAACAATACGTCATAAAAGGTGGCGTTCATCTTGAGGGTGAGGTCGTAATAGCAGGAGCTAAGAATGCTGCGCTCGGTATTCTTGCAGCAGCAATTATGACAGAAGATGAATGCACTATTGAAAATGTACCATACGTTTCAGATACAATTACACTTCTGAAGGCTATTGAGAATATAGGAGCTTCAGTTAAATATATTGACAAGCATACAGTAGTTATCTGTGGTAAGGGCATTAGAGGTGATGAGAACCTGTCCGTTGATGATGAGTACATCAGAAAGATCAGGGCTTCTTATTATCTTCTCGGAGCACTTTTAGGAAGATTCAATTATGCTGATGTTGCACTCCCGGGCGGCTGCGATATAGGCGCACGTCCTATAGACCTTCATATGAAGGGCTTCAATAAGCTGGGAGCAACAACAGATATTGTATCCGGCGGTAAGATCATCGCCAAAGCTGATAAGCTTACAGGAGCACATATCTATCTTGATACTGTGTCAGTAGGTGCTACTATCAATATCATGCTTGCAGCAGCACTCGCTGAAGGCAAGACAACAATAGAGAATGCAGCGAAGGAGCCTCATATAGTTGATGTGGCTAACTTCCTCAATACTATGGGCGCGAACATCAAGGGCGCCGGTACAGATGTCATCAGAGTTCGTGGAGTTGAGAGACTTCATGGAGCAGAGTACTCTATCATTCCTGATCAGATTGAAGCAGGAACATTTATGACTATGGCTGTTGCCACAAGAGGAAATGTACTCATCAAGAATGTCATCCCTAAGCACCTTGAGGCTATCTCTTCAAAGCTTATAGAGATGGGCGCAAACGTTATAGAATACGATGACTCTGTAAGGGTTATGGCTGACGGAGCTCTTAAGGCTACACAGATTAAGACACTCCCTTATCCGGGATTCCCTACAGATATGCAGGCACAGATGGCAACTGTTCTGGGTATTGCAACAGGTACAAGTCTTGTTACAGAGAGTATATTCGAGAACAGATTCCGTTACGTATCAGAACTGATCCGTATGGGTGCTCATATCAGAGTTGAGAACAATACAGCTATCATTACAGGTACTGAGAAGTATACAGGTGCAAGGATTACAGCATCTGACCTTAGAGCCGGTGCAGCGCTTGTTATCGCAGCACTTGCAGCAGATGGATACAGTACCATTGATGAGATCCAGTATATCAAGAGAGGATACGAGGACTTCGACGAGAAGGTTCGTGCTCTTGGCGGACGTATGGAGATTGTGGATTCTGACAGAGACGTTCAGAAGTTTAAGCTCAGAGTCGGATAAAAAAGTTAATACTTGTTTGAAATAACTGAAGTATGTATAATATCGGGTAGACGGGAAAAATCTACCCGATTTTTTATGCGCTCCGGCGCGATAAGTTTATATATTTTTCAGGGCTGTGGATACCATTAGTCTGCAGTCGGAGGGGAGAAGAAAATGGCAAAGAAACCATACTACATCACAACAGCAATTGCTTATGCCTCAGGTAAACCTCATATAGGAAATACCTATGAGATCGTACTTGCAGACAGCATTGCAAGGTACAAGAGATTCATCGGATATGATGTAAGATTCCAGACAGGAACCGATGAGCACGGACAGAAGATCGAGACAAAGGCATTTGAGAGTCTTTCTACACCACAGGAATTTGTAGATGAGAAGGCTGCAGAGATTAAGAGGATATGGGATCTCATGAATACCTCTTATGACAAGTTCATCAGAACTACAGATAAGGATCATGAGGAAGAGATAAAGCAGATATTTAAGAAGCTCTATGACAAGGGCGATATATATAAGGGTAAGTATGAAGGTTTATACTGTACTCCATGTGAGTCTTTCTGGACAAAGGCACAGGTGGTTGACGGATGCTGTCCTGACTGTGGACGTCCTGTTGCTCCTGCATCTGAGGAAGCTTACTTCTTCAAGATGAGCAAGTATGCAGACAGACTTATAAAGTATATTGAGGATAATCCGGAGTTTATACAGCCTGAGTCAAGAAAGAATGAGATGGTCAACACATTCCTTAAGCCGGGTCTTCAGGATCTTTGTGTATCCAGAACATCATTTAAGTGGGGAATCCCTGTAGACTTTGATCCAAAGCATGTTGTATATGTATGGATCGATGCACTCAGCAACTATATCACAGGTCTTGGATATCATGTAAACGGACAGTCCGATCCTATGTTTGAGAAGTACTGGCCATGTGACCTTCACCTTATCGGTAAGGACATTTTAAGATTCCACACAATCTACTGGCCGATCATGCTCATGGCTCTTGACCTTCCGCTTCCTAAGCAGGTATTTGGTCACCCATGGCTTATCCAGAGTGATGGAAAGATGAGTAAGTCAAAGGGAAATGTAATCTATGCCGATGACATGGTAGATTATTTCGGAGTTGATCCGGTAAGATATTTCCTTCTTCATGAGATGCCATTTGAAAATGATGGTGTTGTATCATGGGAGCTTATGATCGAAAGATTTAACTCAGATCTTGCAAACGTTCTTGGAAATCTTGTTAACAGAACTATCTCAATGAGCAACAAGTACTTCGGCGGAGTAGTTGAGAATAAGAATATTGCAGATGCTGTTGATGATGATCTTAAGGCAACAGTTATAGGAACAAGACTTAAAGTTAATCAGTGCATGGATAAGCTTCGTGTTGCTGATGCAATTACAGAGATATGGAATCTCTTCAAGAGATGCAATAAGTATATAGATGAGACTATGCCTTGGGTTCTTGCCAAGGAAGAGGATAAGCAGGACAGACTCAGAACTGTTCTCTACAACCTTGTTGAGAGTATTACAATCGGAGCAACTCTTCTTGAGTCCTTCCTTCCGGAGACAAGCAAGCGTATTCTTGAACAGCTTAATACAGAGAAGAGAGCTGTTACAGAGCTTGGCGAGTTTGGAATGTATCCATCAGGTAATAAGGTTACAGATTCTCCTGAGATCCTGTTCCAGAGAATAGATGAAGCTAAGATGCTTGAGGAGCTGGCTATCCGTTTCCCTGCAAAGGAAGAGGAGCCGGAAGAGAAGAAGCCTAAGAAGGAAGAGAAGAAGGAGCCTGCAACAGTTGATAATCTTGTTAAGGAGGAGATAACTCTTGATGACTTTGATAAGCTTCAGCTTCAGATAGGTGAGGTTCTTGCCTGTGAGGAAGTTCCAAAGTCAAAGAAGCTTATCTGCTCAAAGGTTAAGGTTTCGGGACGTACACTTCAGATCGTTTCAGGAATTAAGAACTTCTATTCACCTGAAGATATGGTGGGTAAGAAGGTTGTAGTTATAACCAATCTTAAGCCGGCTAAACTGGCCGGAGTATTGTCAGAGGGAATGCTCCTCTGTGCAGAGGATGAGGAAGGCAATCTTGCACTTCTTACAGCAGAAAAGGATATGCCGGCAGGTTCTATGATCAGCTAAGGAGTTTTTGGTTATGGATGAGGCAATTAAGAAAGTATCCGAAATGCCGCCTAACAGAAAGGGATATATTTCCGGGGTTAAATATTATTTCGATATAATAATGAGAACCCCGGGACTCTCTCAGGATAGAGGAATCTACAGGGTTCTTACAGACTTTGGTGTTGAATTGGAAGATCTGATAAAGTATGAGGATAGTACCTCGGTCATAAATCTATCAATGATCTTTAATAAGCTATATCCCGATGGAGAGATTCATGAGATGCTTGATTCTCTCAAACTGCAAACAGCATTAGATGGAATAAGTGAATGCTTATATAGACTTAAGAAAGACTACCATCTGGAAAGATGGGTTTGATCATTTTTCATCTGCATCAGACTGAGATGCATCAGAGGAAGAGGCGGCTGCGGCTGCCTCTTTTTCATACTTAGCAGCATCTGTTGAGAGGATAGCCATATCGATGGAACGGAAATCCTCGTTGCTGATATAGAAGTTTGAATCGCTCTGGATAATACGGATCTTTAAGTTTACAGGATCGGCGTAGCTCATGTTGTCTACAGCGCCTTCAAGTATATCGATGATCCCTGAAGCAAATTCATGCTCATAGTCTTCTTTTTCGTAGTTATTGTAATCGCCGGCATCTACGCGGCTGTTGAAATCATTTACATAGTTCAGTACATCTTCGTGAGTCTGATTCAGAAGATCGATAGGATAGATGGTTACATCAACATAGTAAATGTTATTATCCTTGTAAGATCTGTCAGTACTGAATCGTGCCTTGGAATAGATCTTCTTGGCAAGCTCCACCATTCTTGGCGCAAGCTCTGTATCACTTGATATATTCAGACCATAGAAGCTTTCAAGATTATCTGCAAGTCTTGTAACATTCTGCAGATACATGGCATCTGCTTCATCCTGGCTGGCACCGGTGGTTCTTGTATACTCTTCGCTGGCGTTCAGATAATTGGCTGATATAAGGCTGTCTACATAGGTGAGATATCTTTCTTCTCTCTTTGCACCACAGGCTGTGAGGGAAAGAATGACCATAAGCGACAGGGCGAAAAATACTATTCTGTTTAGTCTCTGATGTTTCATCAAATATAGTCCTTTCAAATAATTCTAAGTGAGAAATCTTTAAAACCGAGCACCATTTTATCATAATTTCATAATATTTTAAACTTAATTTGTAGATGCATTAGCAGGGAGATTATGTTATACTAATTTACGGTATGCTGAAAAAGAGATTGATCAGCAAATATTAGACAGTACTTTAGTGAAAGGGGCTCGTAAGTAAGATGGAATTAGATATCAAAACAGTGTCATTTGGTGGATATGATAAAAAGGCTGTAGAAGCTTTTATTGAGAGTCAGCAGGAAGATTACGAGAAGCAGATCGCAAAGCTTAAGGAGGATACAGCAAAACTCAGTGAGGCTGTTAAGGGACTTCAGCAGATGCGTGAAGTTAATAAGACTGAATCTGATAGTGTTATAGATAACCTTAAATCAGTTAATGAAAATCTTGAAGCAGAGCTTGCAAAGCTTAAGGATGAGCTTGAAGATTATAAGAAGAGAGATATGGAATCTGCTACAAGATATGAGTCAATATCAAGAACTCTTCTTGCAGCAAGAGAGTCAGCAGACGATCTTACAAGAAAGACAAAAGAAGAGTGTGAGGCAAGAACTGCTGAGACAACAGCACAGTGCCAGCAGATGATAGAGGAGACAACAGCTCAGTGTGAGAGCCTTAAGACCTCAACAGAGAGCGAGATGAACAGACTTGTAAGCGAGACTCAGGAGAACTGCAGAGAGCAGCGTGAGACAACAATCGCTGAGTGTGAAGAGCTTAAGAGAACTACAAGAGAAGAGGCAGAGAAGCTCAGCACAGAGACTAAGGAAAGATGCGACAGACTTAACTACGAGACAGATGCCCGCTGCCGTCAGCTTGATGCTGAAACAGAGGAGCGCTGCCGTCAGCTGAACGAGGAGACAGAGGAACACTGCCGTCAGCTGAACGAAGAGACAGAAACTGCATGCACAAAGCTTAGAGAAGAGACAGAAGCTGAATGCGAGATTAAGAAGGCAGCAACAAGAGAAGAGATTCGTCAGAACAGAGCTTCAGTTAAGAGAGAGTTCGATTCTATCAACGAGTATCTTTCACAGCTTCAGAATGCGCTTACAGAGGTTGTTGCATCAGTTGATAATACAAAGAAGGTTTCGGAAAGTGCTTTTTCTGATCTGACAGTTTCCCAGAGCTAAATTATAGGTAATTACAGAGGAACGCTTTCGAACGTTCCTCTATCTTTTTCTAAAGGGAAAGTTATATTTATTAGGGTTTTGTGTTTTGTGAGTGGGGTTAAATATGGTTTCAGAGATTGATTATCTGTATGCGGCACTGGAGAAGGCCGGTTTTGCAGTCATGGTAAGACAGTTTGACAGTCCTAAGAAGGTAAGGCGCAGTAAGCTGCTTTATCTCTCGGACAATATCGAGACACTTGGCATGAACGTTAAGAACATAGTCAAGGGTTATCGTCTGCCTGAAGATTATATTCATCCGGAAGACAGGGATAGTTTCGCAGAAGCTATGAAGCTCGGCTTCAGATCCGGCAATGATTTCTCAGATGAAGTCAGGGTTATCGGAGATGATAACAAGCTGAGAAAGGTCAACATGGACATCATCTTCCTTAAGAAGGAACCCGGTGAATATGTGGTTGAATATATTATCAGTGAAGTGAGAAATGCTTCTCAACTTGTGACAGGTGAGAATGTTCAGCAGGATGCTGTTCAGAAGGATGTGCGTCTTACAAAGGACTTTGTGGCAGAGAACAGAGTAAATGATTTCTTTGATGGCTTTGCAAACGCCTGTGAGCTTTATTCTGCGCTGATCGATATGAATGGCAGACTTCTTGCAGAACCTAAGGGTCCGGCCAGCTACTTCGGTGAGTTTTATGAGTATTTGGAGAATCCGCTTAACAAGCCGTTCTTTGAGAAGATCAAGGCATCTCTTGTATCAGACAGCAATCCTGTATTTCTTCAGATAGAGGATGAGAGCAGGGAAGAGACAGCACAGGAGAGAAGGATTGCAGCAGCTCCGATCGTTATCAACGGAATATGCTGCGGAATGTGGCTGCTCTATGCTCATAACAAGAGTCAGGCTCAGAAGCTTTTCAAGGTATACAATAATCAATGGAATGTTGCAGACGCAATCTCAGAGCATCTGTCCAGACTGTACAACAGAATAGTCGGTTCAGATAAGAATAAGGCTAAGAGGGATGCTCTTGAGTTTGAGATAAAAGAGAAGAAGATCATCACTAAGATGATGACTGATATAGGAAATGGCGAAGCCGAGTACAGTAAGTACTTTGAGAAGGCAGGTAAGCTCCTCGGGGTTGACTATGTTGTTTTCTATGCATTTGATGATACCAATCCTGAAGTAATGAATATAGTTGATTACTGGTCTAAGAGAGGTAAGAGCGAAGAGGAAGAGAGCAACTTCGCCTGGGAGCATGATCATTATGATCCTGAGATGCAGGGACTTATCTCCAAGGAAGGCATGGTGATCGACAGGAACAACATGACCAACAGGATGAGGGTTGAGGTGTTTGAAGGAAAGGTCCGTGCTATCATGGTTTATCCTGTTAAGAGGGGCCATAAGTATTTCGGACGTCTCATCTTTATAGAGAATACCAGAGAGAGAATCTGGTCTGAGTCTGAGAAGGACTTCGCAAAGGAGATGGCAAGAGCTGTTGCAAAGCTTTATGCCAGCGGAGAATTCGAGGATTCACCAACACTGGATAATACCATGCTTGATGTCTTTGATTCCATGGAGCAGGATATATTTATCAGAGATAATATCACCGGTAAAGTGTTATACTCCAACAAACATATGAATGACAGGCTGGGCATGGATCTTGTAAATAAGGACAGCTTCAGGATAATTCCTAAGCCTCAGGACGAGATCCCTGTGGCAGAAGCGTCTGATAAAAAGGGCAGAAGCACCAAGTTCAAGAGATATATTAATGAACTTGGAAGCATATTTGATGTAACAGAGATTAGTATCACCTGGAAGAATGGTGAACCCGCATCGGTGATGATACTTACACCGGCGGTTGATTAGATTAAGGAGTTAGTAATGGCAAATCTTGATATAGGCATAGATCTTGGTACTGCCAATATTCTTGTACATGTAAGAGGCAGAGGCGTGGTTCTGAATGAGCCATCTGTCATAGCATACGATAAAGAGTCAGAGAGAATAGTTGAGATAGGTGAAGAAGCAAGGGCAATGCTTGGCAGAACCCCTGGTAATCTTACAGCTATCAGACCTCTTAAGCATGGCGTTATCTCTGAAGCAACCAAGACAGAGAAGATGCTTAAGTACTTCATCAGAAAGGCGGTAGGAAGAAGCTTCTTCGGAAGAAGACCCAGAATCGCTATCTGTGTTCCTTCAGGAGCTACAGAGGTTGAGAGACGTGCTGTTGAGGATGCTGCATATAATGCCGGAGCAAGATATGTTTTTCTCGTTGAGGAGCCGGTTGCAGCTGCTCTCGGAGCAGGACTTGATATCATAAGACCGGTAGGAAATCTGGTAGTTGATATCGGCGGAGGAACAACAGATATCGCTGTTATCTCCATGGGAGGTGCTGTAGTTACCGCATCTTCAAAGATTGCCGGAGATGACTTTGATGACGCCATCGTAAGATATATAAGAAAGAGATATAACATCCTCATCGGTGATACAACCGCAGAGGATATCAAGATAAACATCGGAACCTGCTATAAGCGTCCGGAGAATATATCCATGGATATAAGAGGAAGAGACCTGGTTACAGGACTTCCAAAGACTATCACAATTACTTCTGATGAGACAGAGGAAGCTCTTCGTGATACTGTAGCAAAGGTTATAGAGGAAGTTCGCTCCGTACTGGAGAAGACTCCGCCTGAACTGGCCGCTGATATTGCCGACAGAGGTATTATCCTTACAGGAGGCGGCTCGCTTCTTCACGGCTTTGAGCAGCTTATGGAGGAGAAGACAGGCATAACAACTATGACAGCAGAGAATCCACAGCAGGTAGTTGCTATAGGTGCCGGAAAGTATATTGACTTCCTGGAGGAAAAGGATCGTTAAGGACTCATGGTCAGAGAAGGATATATCAACAAGGTAATATTTCAAAGTGATGAAACCGCGTATGCGGTTTTTTCTGTTGAAACGCCGGAGGGTGATGATGTCTTTGTCGGAACCATTCCCGGAATAGCTGAGGGAATGTATATTCAGGCCGAGGGAGAATATATCCATCATCCACAGTATGATATCCAGTTTAAATGCACTTCTGCTGAGCTCTCCATGCCGGATGACACAGAGGGTATCAAGAGATTTCTTGTATCAGGTGTTATAAAGGGAGTTAAGGAAGTTCTCGCTACCCGTATCATTCAGAAGTTCGGCAAGGATACTCTGAAGATCATGGAGGAGCAGCCGGAGAGACTGGCAGAGGTTAAGGGCATTACAGAAAAGAAGGCTATTAAGATAGCTGTATCTTACAGAGAGAATTCTGAATACAGAAAAGTTATTATGTTCCTCACACAGTATGGCATCGGCGTAAAGCTGGCCATGAAGATATACAGTGAGTTCGGTGAGGATATATATAGGATAATCAGAGAGAATCCGTATAGAATAGCTGATGAGATACCTGGTGTCGGTTTTAAGACAGCAGATAATATAGCAATGCGTGCAGGCATTCCTGCGGATTCCAGATTCAGACTGCACTCAGCAGTTTTATATGTTTTGAATCAGTCCATGTCGCTTGGACATATATTCATTCCGGAGAGCTGGCTGGTAAAAAAATGCTTCAGCCTTGTGGAGACAGCAGAAGCTGATGACATATATTATGAGCAGGAAGAGGAAGTATCGGCAGAATTTGAGGATAAACTCCATGATCTGCTTCTTGAAATGTCCATGGCGGGCGACATAGTGATGAAGCAGTATCAGATGGACGGAAAAGACATGACCGTCTGTTATGCAAGATGGAATTATTATAGTGAAGCTTCGTCGGCACGTATGCTCATGGATCTTAAGACAGCCGTGGATGCAGACAGAGAAGCTGTTGATATGGCAGTAAGGCTTATAGAAGAAGATACGGATATAGAGCTTGAAGATGAGCAGAGAGAAGCTGTAAAAATGGCAGTGACAAGCGGTGTGTCTGTTATAACCGGAGGACCGGGTACAGGTAAGACCACCATCATAAATGTCATTATCAGATACTTTGAGTCCAGAGGACAGCATACACTTCTGGCAGCCCCTACGGGACGTGCAGCGAAGAGAATAACAGAGTCTACAGGTTATAAGGCTCAGACCATCCACAGGCTTCTGGAGTTCATGGGAGCCCCTTCAGAGGATGACAGCGAGAGAACAGTCCTGAAGTTTATGAGGAACGAGGATTATCCTCTGGAATGCGATGCGGTTATAGTTGATGAAGCATCCATGCTGGATAATAATCTTCTCTATTCCCTGCTTAAGGCCATTACTCCGGGAACAAAACTTATATTTGTAGGCGATACAGATCAGCTTCCTTCAGTAGGAGCCGGAAATGTACTGCATGACATCATTTCCAGCGGATGCTTTTCTGTAGCTGTTTTAAATAAGATATTCAGACAGTCGGAAGAAAGTGCCATAGTTACTAATGCCCATAAGATAAAGAAGGGCGAACATATAGAGATAACTAATAAGAGCAGTGATTTCTTCTTTATCCCGAGACAGGGGGCAGCTGATATAACAGAAGAGCTGGCTGTGCTTCTCACAAAGAATCTTCCGGGATATCTGAATGTTAATGTAAATGAGATAGAAGTTCTGTCGCCGATGAGAAAACAGGCTGTGGGCGTTGAGGAGCTGAATAAGCGCCTTCAGTCCAGTATCAATCCGCCGTCGCCTAAGAAGGCTGAGAAGGAGCATAACGGTATCATCTTCCGTGAGGGAGATAAGGTTATGCAGATAAAGAACAACTATAAACTCGAGTGGCGGGTTGCACCGGACGAGGAGAACGGTTATATTATGGAAGAAGGTGTCGGCGTATTTAACGGCGACATGGGAATCATAAAAGAAATCAATGATTTTGATGAGATTGTTGAAGTTTGCTTTGATGATGGACGAATAGCGGAGTATAATTACAAGGAGCTTGATGAGCTGGAACATTCCTTTGCCATCACGATACATAAATCACAGGGAAGTGAGTATCCGGCAGTTATCATCCCGCTGCTTTCCGGACCGAAAAAGCTTTTCACCAGAAATCTTTTATACACGGCCGTGACAAGAGCAAAGAGGATGGTAGTCATAGTAGGAAACTTAAGTCTCCTTGATGAGATGATAGACAACACACTGGAGACAAAGCGCTTTACCAGTCTTACCGAAAGGATTCTTGAGATAAAGAATATGGAGGGCTAAATGCATAAAGGCTTTGCAGCTGATCTTTTCTTTCCGGGAAGATGTGTGCTCTGCGACGAGGTGCTCGGTGCAGGGCAGAAAGGAATCTGTGGGAGATGCAGCAGTCTCCTGCAGTATATAGAAGAACCCCGCTGTATGAAATGCGGTAAGAAACTATCGGATGACGAAGAGGAATACTGTTATGACTGCAGCAAAGAGGAGAGGCATTACCTGAGGGGCTTTCCGATGTGCAGTTATGTTTCACCGCTCAGGGAATCACTGGCAAGACTTAAGTATGAAGCCAGACAGGAATATGCAGAGTTTTATGGACATGAGCTTGCGGTGCATTTTAAAGAAAGCTTCTTAAAACTTGGGATAGATGTACTGGTTCCGGTTCCTGTATCAAAGAAGAGAAGAAGCGAAAGAGGATATAATCAGGCTGAGCTGATAGCGGATGCCATGAGTAAGGAGCTTCATATTCCGGTGGATACGGGACTGCTGCTCCGGCCGGTTGCCACAGATCCTCTGAAAAAGCTGACGAGACAGGAAAGAGTAAAGAATCTTATGAAGGCCTTCAGTATCGGAAGGCAGGACAATATACCTGAAAGCATACTTCTCGTGGATGATATATATACCACGGGAGCTACAATAGAAGCCTGCAGCAGAACATGCCTTATGGGTGGTGTCAGAAGAATATACTATACTTCTGTGGCTGCGGGAAAAGGACTATAAGGAGGACACTTGAAGTAATGTCAGATGTAAAAAAGAAAGTTGTAATACTGTTTGGAGGTCAGTCAAGTGAGCATGATGTATCCTGTATATCAGGTGCAACCGTTGCTGAGGCTGTAGATAAGGACAAGTATGAGGTTTATCTTCTTGGAATAACCAAGGAGGGCCGCTGGGTGCTGGTGGACAGCGTAGAAGATATAAGAAGTGGTGCATGGCGTGAGTCAGGCAGAGAAGCTCTTATAGCTCCTTCATCAGACAGAAGAATGCTTGTAAAGGATGGAGACAGTTATACAGAGATCACAGTTGATGTGGTATTTCCTGTACTTCACGGCCTTTATGGTGAGGATGGAACAGTTCAGGGACTTCTGAAGCTTGCTCATATCCCGTTTGCAGGCTGCGGACATCTGTCAGCTGCTATTACAATGGATAAGTTCTTTACAAAGGTTATAGCTGATTCTGTAGGCGTTGCTCAGGCAGCCTACGAGCCTGTAAGAGATTATGAATTAAAGGATATGGACAGTGTGGTAGCCCGTGTGGAAGCTTTCCGTGATTATCCTTTATTCATAAAGCCTTCAAATGCAGGTTCTTCTGTAGGTATCACAAAGGCCCATAACAGAGAAGAGCTGATAAAGGGACTGAAGCTGGCAGCAGAGAATGATTCAAAGATTCTTGTTGAGGAAGCTATAAACGGCAGAGAGATAGAGTGTGCCGTATATGGATATGGTGATAATGCAGTGGCTATGGGACTTGGTGAGATAGTTGCTGCTGCTGAGTTCTATGATTTCGATGCAAAGTATAACAATGCAGAGTCAAAGACACTGATCGATCCGGATATGCCGGAGGATAAGAAGAAGGAGATCAAGGACGTGGCAGTTGCTATTTACAGAGCATGTGACTGCTTTGGTTTCTCAAGAGTTGACTTCTTCCTTGAAGAAGGAACAAACAGAGTTGTATTT
>JAEEGL014183369.1_pt1 | contig 22045 bp, 11 predicted proteins | sample 9134231 | NCBI WGS metagenome assembly JAEEGL01 (sample SAMN16246548, study PRJNA631951) | gut metagenome | biome: gut microbiome; feature: rumen; material: fiber-attached | host: Bos | place: Iran: Karaj | collected 2018-10 | reverse complement strand
GCTTTAAGGTTATCATCCTCGTAAGTATATACTGTTTTCCAAACTAAAGAACCGTCAAAGTCGTAGCCGGTTTCTTCAACAAGCTGTGTTCCATCATAAGCATAAATTACTTTTCCACGGAGGGTGCCGTTTTTGCCGTATTCAGAAGAATCAACTTTAAGATTGTTTTTATAGGTAATTACGGTTTTCCATAAAAGGATTCCATCTGCATCGTAGCAATCCTGTTCAACAAGATTGTTGTTGCGGTCATAAAGATTGTAGGTTTTGTTAAGAACAGTATCTTTTGCATTAAGTTCTACAACCTCTGTTTCCTGGAACCTTGAATCAAAATTATGAATAATCTTTGTGTCGGCAACTCTGAACAAGTCGCCAAACCTGTTTACAATAGAGTATTCTGTTTGTGTATATGATTTTACGTTTCCATTAATTGGAGCGTAAGTAAAAATATCTAAGGCATACATTGAAAGACTCAATGCAGAAGCAAGAACTATAGACAATAACTTTTTCATAAAACCCCCGTAATTTCCCTATGAATTAATAAAGAAAAACACAATAATATTATATATCTATATCGGCAAAATTTGTAGCAAAATTTACAGATTTTCTGATTTTTGTACCTGCGAAAGGGTGTAAAAGTTAGGGTTTCCGCATTATAAAACATTTATATATAAGTGAGGAAAAAATATTCCCGCAAAGAACCGTATTTTGCTCCACTGATGACGTTCCGCAAAATCCGAACCTTTGCTCCATATTTTTTCCACACTTTAATCCAAGTTTTTTATAATGCGGAAACACAAGTTCTGGTGGGGCAAACGCATTATAATTATTTTAGATAAAATGTGGCGAGAAGGAGTGAAACGACTTTCGAAAACACTCCGTTGTGCTGCCGCGAGAGCGGCAAATGTATATAATTACAAGGCACAACGGCGTGTAGCAGGTGAACCTGCGGTTTCGAAAGTGGATTTCACGACTGGGAGCCACTTTTAAACTAAAGCTTATTATAATGCGTTTGCCTTGCTATAAAAGGAAATAACGTTTAAGGTGTGATTATGACGGATAAACAATGGAAGGCCCTGAATGATTTTAGGGAGGTGTTTAAAACTCAGATAGAGGCCTGGAAAACTGCATTTCCAGAGCTTACAGAGCTTCAGAAAAAGGCTGCAAAGGAAGCAAATACCCCCGATTATTCGTTTGAAACACCGGTTGTTTACAATTCTGACTTAGACAGGCTTACAGGGAGGACGAAATAAAGCTTATTGTTATTGGCGACAATCCCGGGAAAGACGAGCAGCTTTTGAAAAACCAGCGGTATCTTGTAGGGCAGGCCGGAAAGATTGCGGATGGATTTTTTAAGAGAAATCCGGAACTTGGCATAGATTTCAGGAAAAATGTGATTATTTTAAACAAAACTCCTGTTCATAGTGCAAAAACTGCACAATTAAAAAAAATTGCGAAGCTTGGGGGGGAAAGGGTAGCGACTCTTTTGGAAGAAAGCCAGATCTGGATGGCACAGAAAACGGCTGAGCTTCATAAAGCTTTTTTTGAGGCTGAAGAAGGTTCCGGTTGTGAGCTTTGGCTTGTCGGGTATTCTGAGCTAAAAGAAAAGGGGCTTTTTACTTCCTACCGGGATACACTTAAGCAAAGCATATGTGGGCCTCAGCAGAATAATTCCCAAAGGGATGGTTCCCAATGGGATAAGGTTTTTGTATTCCAGCATTTTTCTATGAACAGATTCACAATTGATTTAGCAGAGTATGCAAAACAAAACGAAGCAATGTTAAAAAACAAATCCCTAAAAGAGACAATTGCTCAATTAGGGATTCTGCATAAAACCGAAATATTCGGCTGTTAGTTGTCTTTTTTCTCTTTTTCTGCATTTTCAGCAGGAGCTTCTTTTTTTTCTTCTGCCGCTGGTGGATTAGCTGTTGATTTGTTAGCAGCTTCTATTGTGGCTTTGTTTTTTCGGTTAACAGCTCTGTTTGTATAATGAATTACACTAAAGAAAATAACCATAAAGATAAGTGCTTCAAACAGGACGGTAGAACCGCGTAAATTACCAATAAAGGATGAAAGAATTACAACAAGACAAAGCAGGGTTTGAATAAAGGCGATAAGATAAAGAGCCTGTTTTCCTGTGTAACCAAGATTCAACAGCTTATGATGAAGGTGAGCTCTGTCTGGAGACATAATCGGTTTATGATCTCTAATTCTTCTCCAGATAGCGGCAATTGTGTCGAATACCGGGAAAGAAGTAATAATAATCATAATAAGGAACTTGTTAAACTCAAAAGAAGGACCGGAAGAAGTATACAAAGGAATTGTTGCAATCAGAAAACCAAGGAACTGACTGCCGTCATCGCCCATAAAAAGCTTTGCAGGAGGCCAGTTAAAGCAAAGGAAACCGAGAATTGAACCGGCTAAAATAAAGCACAAGCCTGCTTCGTGATTCTGAGAAAGCTGGAAAAGAACACCAAGAGTTGTAACTGCTGTTATAGAAAGAGTTCCGCAAAGACCGTCGAGTCCGTCTATAAGGTTGTAAGCGTTTATAACACCAAGAATCCAGCCAAACGTAAGAACGTAGCTTATAATAAGTGGAAGGTGCCAGTTGAAAATCTGAGTGAATCTGAAGCCGCTGAACGTTACAATACCGGCTGCAATTAACTGTACAATAAGCTTTGCGGTTGGAGGAAGAGTCAGAAGATCATCAAGAAGCGCAAAAAGGAAGATAATGAAGCCGGCAACAAGGATTGGAAGACTGTCCATCAGATTAATCTGTTTGTTAAAAACAAGGTAAATGGCAGCAGAGATTAAAAAAGAAAGGGCAATTCCCACCCCACCGAGTCGGGAGATATTTCCAGAATGTATTTTTCGAGAATCCTGATAGTCAAAAATATTATGCTTGTTGCAAAAATGAATGATTACCGGCATAGAGCCGAGAGAAAGCAAGAAGGACATAATTACAAAAATAAAGATTTTATTCATATCTCTTTATTATCATACAGAAAACAATTTTTATCAATAGAAACATAATAACACCCAGTTACAAATTAATGCTTTTTTTTAGTGCGTTTTTTATTAACTGTGTTATAATTTTTTTATATACAGGAAAAACCTGTAAAACATCTTACATATACATCTAAGGAGATTATTATGGGAAAGAAGAGTTCTTTGCCAATCGTTTATTTGATTGGTGCACTTTTGGCTGCAATTGGATTCTGGTGTCCAATGATTAAAGGTCTGTTTGGATCTTCTGCTAATGGATTTGATTTTATTCAAAATGCTAAAGAAGGTAGCTTTGTTGCAATTGGAGCAATTCTGATTATTGCTGGAGCAGTTTTAGCATTACTTGCATGTTTTATACCACAACTCGGCAAACTTAAACTGGTTTTTGCAATCGTTATGCTTGCAGGAGCTGTTATTCTCGTAATTGGATTTACAACAAACGGTAGAATATATAAGGCAATTGGAAAACACTTACTTAAAAATGCATTGTTTGGATTCTATATGGTAGTTGCTGGTATTGTTGCTTCTATTATTGGAGCTGTAACAAACAAATAATTTTATATTTTAATTATTATTGCGCCGGATTTTTCGTCTTTTGGCTGAGAGTTCGGCGTTCTTTTTTTAACATTGTGAGAATCTGAACCGATTCCTGCTCTCGAATCAGGTTTGCTAATTTGAATTAAATCACCAGAGTGCGGAATAAAAGGCGGTTTTGGAAGTCTTGTATTGTTTGTATCTGGAATTGTAACGAGAACGAGACCGCATTCCGCACAGCCATAAAAGCCCTGCATATAATTCGGTAACCTAAAGCCATCTGAAATAATTCTGATGGTTTCAGAAGTCTTGTTTTGGGTGGCAGCAGCAGTTTTATTTGCAGAATCAGCATTACCATCATCATTACAAACAGAAATAAAGGATAATGTTGCGCGCTCTTTTGGCAGTTTTGCATTTGTAGAAAGCTTTAAGAGCTTTTTCGGGGCGGCTTCCGTACTGAACGCAAAGTTACACCACTTGTTCTTACTGCCGGTATATGCCTTAAAACCGCTCATTGGACATTCACCGTAATGCGGACACGGGGCAATAAGGCTTAAACCATCCTTTATAAAGCGTTCTCGTAAAAGAGAAATGGTTCTGGCAGATTTTGGAACACCCGGTTCCACAATTAAATACCGTGCATTTTCAGTGGTATATGCCTTAAGCTGCTCGTAATATTTTTTTACCTGATACTCCGGCGGCATATCACTTCCCTGGTTAAGCTCGTTCAGCATGTTTGCGCAGGTTAAAAAGTCTGCCTTTTGCTTAATAAACTCGCCGAAGCTTCCTTTTATGCGGATAATGCGCCACGGTTCCACCCCAATTTTTGCACAAACCGAAAGAAAAACCTCTTCCCCGAGCGCCATACTGTTAGCAGAAATATCAAGACAATACCAGGTTAGATGGCGCTCCCGAAGCTCCGGACGTGCAAGAAGAAGGGCTGTTACTACAGTAAGCGGGCCGCTTCCTAAATCCAGGCAGATACAGTCGTTTTGAGGAAAACTTTTGGCTGGTAAATTAGAAAAAAGTCTTGTAAGGCGGACAAGATTCCACCAGGTAAAGTAGCGGATATAAGCCGAAAGCTGAATATTTTCGTTCATATAACCAAGGCGACGGTTTGCCCTGTCATCGGTCATTTGATGGGAAAGGTTCCGTATATTGTCTGGAAGCTGAAGAAGCTGACGGCTGTTCAAAGGTTTTACACCCTGAATTACAGAGTCAAAATCCTCAAGAATCTTTTTTGCATCGTCAGGAACAGAAGAATTATTAAAAAGTGATTGTATAAGCTTTGATTTTGAGTCTTTCATTTGCCGCTTTTCCCGTCATTTTCGGCATCAAGGCTAAGCAGGACGCTCAAAAGGTCTTCGCGGCATTCGTGAATCTGCTGGATAATTTCGGCATTATCGTGAACAGCCTGTGCTTCTTCCAGAATCTGCTGCCCCGCACCCTCTGCCGTAAACTTTTTCTCGGTAATAAGATATTTTATTCGGAAAATGAGCTCTACTTCGCGCTGAGTGTAGTATCGTCTGCCGCCCATATCTTTTCTTGGAGTAAACCCGGGAATAACCTCTTCCCAGTAGCGGAGAACATGAGCTTTAACACCGGTCAATTCTTCAATCTGTCCAATTGTATATGTCATGTTAAACTCCTGTGTCTTCCCAGCGCTTGCGGCTGCCTCTAATTTCAAGCTGCACAGGGATATTGTCAAAGCCTAAATCTTCGCGAATACGGTTTTTAAGATAAGTAATATAAGGTTCCGGCACAACTTCTGGACGAGTGGCAAAAATTACAAAGCTAACAGGATTTACGCTTGCCTGAGTCATATAGCGGATTTTGAAGCCGTTTGTTTTACTTGCCGGCGGCGGATATTTTTCCAGCCAGTCCTGAAGTGCATTATTCAGGGAAGCGGTACCAATTTTCTTTGTAAGCTGCTCGTAAAGGGTGATTGTGGTGTTAAGCAAGTCCTTAATTCCTTTACCTTCCAGTGCAGAAAGCGGCAGAATTGGTGCAAAATCCATATGACCAAACATGATGTTTATGTTTTCGCGGGCAGCTTTTACAGCCTTCTGATTCTGTTCTTCGCACAAATCCCACTTATTCAATACAAGAATAATACCTCGGCCTCGTTCAAATGCCAGAGAACAGATTTTCTTGTCCTGTTCAGCTAAGCCTTCTACCGCATCAATCAAAAGATAAACGACATCGCATTCATCGAGGGTTTTAATGGCACGATTTACAGAGTAATATTCAACATCATCATTTACACGGGCTTTTCGACGGATTCCGGCTGTGTCCAGAACCTTAAACTGGCGGCCGGCATACGTAAAGTCTCCTTCAACAACATCTCGGGTAGTGCCGGCATAATCGCAAACAATTGATTTTTCCGAATGTGTAAGCTTGTTAGAAAGCGTGGATTTTCCGGTATTTGGTTTTCCAAGAATTGCAATTTTAATAGGGCGGTCGGCAGAAAGCAGCTTTATCTTAGAAAAGTCGCAACGGTCTGTAATAAGGGTTGCAAGATCAGAAATGCGGTCGCCGTGTTCTGCAGAAATAAAAATCAGCTCGTCAAAGCCGTATTTCGCGTAGTTCCAGGCTTCTGCCTCGTTCTTTCCGCCTTCGGTTTTGTTTACGGCTGCAATCAGTTTTTTCCAGTAAGGGCGCATTTTAAGAATAAACTCTTCGTCCTCGCCGGTAATTACGCCTGCTTCCAGAAGAAGTACAACAACATCAGCCTTATCTATCATTTCGAGGGAGCGTTCAACAACATAATCGTCAAGCTCTGCCTCTTTTGTACCAATATCACGGGTAAGCTTATAACCGCCAGTATCTACCAGCTGCACCGGTTTTTTGTTTATAATGGCAACCGATTCAACCGGGTCTCGGGTAACACCTGGCTGGTCGTTTGTAATTGCAACTCTTTTATGCAAAAAGCGGTTGAAAAGGGTAGATTTTCCAACATTTGGACGCCCCGCAATTACAACAAGCGGAAGGCCATCGTATTCATAATCTTCCGGATGGACATCTTCGGCACAGGTAATTGTACCGTCAGCGGCAATGGAAATATCTTTATCTGAAAAATTGGAATTGTCTGTAATATAATCCGGCTCTTCAACTGCTAAAGCGGGATTCTGAGGCGTTTCTTTTGGTTTGGAAAAATCCGGTTTACTCTTTTTCTTTGCCATAATTTTTTACTCCAATTCTTGCATTTACTACAAGTTGTTTAAGTGTTTAGCCGAAATTGCTTCTAGCTCCTGAATTGTAAAGCGGGAAAGAAGCTCTTTTGTGCTGGAAATGAGCTTTGGACTCATACTCAAGGTGCGGATTCCCATACCGGCAAGCACCATAACACTATCCTGACGACCTGCCATTTCTCCACAAACAGAAACCGGAATGCCAGCTTCGGCTGCAGAATTGATTGTCATTTGAATAAGGCGAAGAACTGCAAGGCTGAACTCGTTGTAAAGGGCAGATACGTGCTGATTTTCTCTGTCTACGGCAAGCGTATACTGTGTAAGGTCGTTTGTTCCAAGGCTGAAGAAGTCGCTTACACTTGTAAGACAGTCTGAAATAATTGCTGCTGCCGCTGTTTCAACCATAATTCCTACGGGAATATCCGGCTTATAAGGAATCTTTTCGTAATCAAGCTCAGCTTTTACCTGTTTAACAAGCTCTAAAAGCTGTTTTACCTGTTCTACGCTTGTAATAAGGGGGAACATAATTTTAAGGTTTCCGTAAAGACCTGCGCGGTACAAGGCTCTAAGCTGAGTTTTAAATATATTCGGGCACTGGAGGCTTAATCGAACAGCTCTGAGTCCCATAAGAGGATTTTTTTCGTCTACAACAGGAATATCAACAGAGTTTATAAGCTTGTCGCCGCCGGCATCGAGTGTACGGATTGTAACAGGCTTGTCGCCCATAACTTCCAGAACGTGTTTGTAGGCTTCGAACTGGGTTTCTTCGCTAAAAGTACGGGCAGCTGCATTCATAGAAGCTCCATTTTGAGCCATGTACAAAAACTCGGTTCTAAAAAGTCCGATTCCGTCTGCACCTTCTGCTTTTGCAAGTTCGGCTTCTTCCGGAGTACCAATATTTGCCATAAGCTTAAACTCGGTGCCGTCCTTTGTAACAGAAGGCTTACCCAAAAACTTTTTAAGCTCCAGCTTGTGCTGAATATCGGCACGAATCTTCTGTTTGTATTCGTCTATAGTTGTTTTGTCCGGACTTATAAGGATTTCTGCTGTTTTTCCGTCGATGATGACGGTTTCGCCGGTGCGAACCTTTTTGTTTATATCTTCAAGGCCTACAACTGTTGGAATGCCGTAGTTTCTTGCAAGAATTACTACATGGCTTGAAACACCGCCTTCCGAAAGGGCAAGTCCGGAAAGCTTACGTTTAGAAAGTACAATTGTATCTGCGGAACTGAGTGAATTAGCAAAAATAATGGAGCCGTCCGGTACAGAATTGATGTCAAACGGATGGATATCGAGCATTTCATCAAGGACAAGCCCAAAAACATCGGTAATATCCTGTGCACGCTCCGAAAGATAGTAGTTTCCGGCCTGCCTGAGCTTTGTAGCGTATTCTTCTGCCTTAAACTGAACGGTATATTCTATATTAAACAGCTCTTTTTCAAAGAAATCCTTTACTTCTTTAGTAAAAACCGGATCTTCGAGCATAAGGATATAGGTTTCAAAAACCTCACGCTGAACCTTATCTTTTGGGTCGGTTTTAGAAAGAGACTCCAGCTGTTCAGAAAGATCAAGAATAACTGTCTGAACTGACGATTGGAATCGTTCCCAATCTTTTTTAGTCTGGTCAATTTTGATGTGATGCTGTGGGATAGCGCGCTTAACTGCATCTGGAATTACAAAAGCTGTACCAATACCAATGCCGTCTGCCGCAGGAATACCAAGAAATACTTCCATAATACATGAATTATAGCATAAATTGCAGATAATATGCTACTTTCCAAAAAAAAGTATTATATTTAAAGACATGAATATTATTCCAATTTACCAGATGCCATTCCGTTCGGCATTTTTGCTTTTCATAATTTTCAGCTTTATAGGATGGTGTTCTGAAGTTTTATATGTAGGTATTTTTTATGAGCACAAGTTTGTAAACAGGGGCTTTTTACACGGACCAATCTGCCCGATTTACGGCTTTGGAGGCTGTGCAATTCTTCTTTTGCCACCAAAGCTTCTTTCTACCTGGATTCCGCTTTTTTTCCTCTCAATGTTTTTGTGCAGTGTTGTTGAATATTTTATAAGCTGGCTTCTGGAAAAGCTGTTTAATACGCTCTGGTGGGATTATTCGCACAATAAGTTCAACATAAACGGCAGGGTTTGCCTTTTGAACTCGCTTCTTTTCGGGGCAATGGGCATTTTAAGTGTTCATTTTGTAATTCCACCGATTTTGTATGTGCTTAATTTGCTTTCTGAAAAGGTTATTTATATTTCCAGCACGGTTATTGCGGTTGCACTAACTGTGGATTTGCTTATTACCGTTCGCAGACTTGTGGATTTCAGTACAACAATGGAAAGAATCAAGAATCTGGGCGAATCTTTGAGGGAACAGTTTAGTCACGAGGAATGGTTCAGGGATAATTCTCTTATGGAAATGGTTGCTTCTGTTAAGGAAAAGGCAGCTGCTGAACGAAGTAAGATAAATGAAAAGCTCAGCCAGGAGCGCCTGAAAATAAATGACAAGCTTCTTGAAAAGATTGAACGTCTGCAGTCTCACCATAAGAATATAGAAAGCTACCTCAATCGCTTCCCGACAATGCAAAGCCGCTTGTACAAGGATGGTATTTCAATTATCAGGCAGCATATAAAGGAATTCCATAAGAAGGGTAGTAAGAAAGAATAAAAATCTCAGAAGCAACATACCTTTAAAAAATCTATCAAAAAATGCCGATAATGAAGAGTACTCATGTTTTCATAATAGTTTTGCATGGGTTTTTTGTAATGTCTTTTTGTTATAGGGGTATAAACTATGAAGAAATTTAAGCTGTTTAAGCTTTTATCGGTATCGATCGGATTAGCAGGCATTTTTGGATTTTTATTTGCAGCCTGTGGTGATGTAGAAATTGGTCTTGGTTCAGCGGTAGATACAGAAGCCGCAAAACTTACCGTTCATGAAACTCCAAGAGCAGGAGATGTAGTACGAGGCAGCTTTATTCTTTCTGGAATCTGTACAGACGATACAGAGATAGAGTCGTTCACAATCACTTTTGAAAATACAGCCGAAACAGATCAGAAAATAGAGTTTTCTACAACGCCAGACAAAACAACAGGAGAATGGGCGCTGATTATTGATCCGCGTCAGGAATTAACCTCCAGCAGTTCGGGGCTGGCTGGAACAAATAAAACAGGCATTACACCGGAAACTCAAATGGTTCCAGACGGTGAGTATCAGGTAACATTTAAGGTTATAGATCAGGTTAAGCACGAAACAATTGTTACACGTCAGTTTAAGATAGATAATACTCCACCGGTAATTGTAATAGAAAGACCTTCTTCTAAAAAGGATGCAGCTGAAAACTCAATAGACTCTTACGGACAGTCATTTACACTTGAAGGACAGTCGGCAGATGATAATGATGTAAAAACCATTGAAGTCAGGGTTTATGACGAAGTGCTGGGACAGGAAGAAGCTTCTGAAACCTCTGAAACAGTAACTCCAACTCCAAAAATCATAACGTTGAACAATGTACCTTCACGTATAAACATGGATATTGCAAAATACGTCCATGGCGAAGAGAATGATTATTCTCAGATTTATGGTTCTACAGAAAAATCAGGAAGCAAAAAACTTTATTGTGAGCTTATTGCATATGACTCTGCCGTAAGATACCCGATTGATGGATCAGAACAGACAGAAGAGGATCTTAAAGGAAACAAAACAGATTTCTACTATCTTCTTACAGATATTTCAATGGACATTCTTTCTAAATATAAAATAACAGATGTTTACCATATGCTAAGTGGAACATACAAGGCAACTGGTACAGACAGTACAGAAAGATCAGAAGCAGCCGGTTATGGCGAAGAATACGTTAAAAAATATCTTTCAAGAACAGAAAAAAAGACAGCAATGGGAAGCTTTACCTTGAACCCGGAAAACAGTCCGTCGTTTACAGTAATGGGTAGGGCACAGCTTAAAACAGAAGGTAAGCTTTTCAGTGATGATGATGAATATTCAGACTACAAGGTAACAAACGAAACTACTTTAATGATAGAAGTTTCTACAGGTTTGGATTCAATCCCATTGCTTACTGAAGAAAACTGTGTAAAAAACATAGGATATGCTGAGCTTTATGTGGCTGATCCGGAAAATAACAGGGATAATGAAGGTTATGTAAAATATCTTAATCTTCCTTATTCTCAGGTTGATGAAGAAACAGGTTTACGTCAGGTTGTTTATAAGTTCCGTCCATACTTTATAGAATGTAATGATGAAGGAATTATTTTAAATGCAGAAAATAGAATCTATTCTTCACATATTACAAAGAAAGTAAGTGGACTAAATCATCAGTTCTCGGTGGAAATTAATAAGGAAGATGGTTTTCAATATAAGCATAATTACAAAGTTGGAGTTGAAGGTCTTGATGAATCTGGTAACACTATACTGGATTCAGGCAGCGGATTTGGTTTCCGTTTTGTTTCAAAGGGAATGCTTCCAACAATAACCATAAATGAACCAAATGATGATACAACAAGACTAAAAGCAGGCGAAACAATAAAGTTTACAGGAACTGTCTCAACAGAAGATGGTATTCCGGAATTAGTTTTTTCTTTGAAAAACGATAATAATGAATCTAAATTATTTAACAAAATCTTTTCGGAAACAGAAGCAAGAGTAAACGAAAAAACTCTTATGCTGGAATATGATTTTGAAGAAACTATAGGAAAAGAAAAGTTTGATCAGAATGAAAGCCAGGAATATAGTATAATTCTGCGCGCATATAATGATTCCAGTAACATAAAGTTTACAGAAGTTAAGAAAACAATTCTTTACGATGTAGAAGGTCCAAATATCAATATTACAGATATAAAGCCGGTAATAAATAATGGTGGTCACGAAAACAGTGTAAATAAAACTATTACTGTAAAAGGTAATATGGAAGATGATTTTGACAGTGTTTCTGGTGCAGAATGGAAACTTACTCAGAAGGATAGTAATGGTCAGGATAGGATAATTAAGAGCGGAAACATTACCACAACTGTATTCGGTTTTCCTATAGACACAACAGAAGCCGATGATAAAAAAGAAGCTGTCCTAACTATCACTGCTAGAGACAAGGCCGGAAATGAAAGAATATTCACAGAGAATTTGTATGTAGATCAGGCAACAGATATTCCAACAATTACACCAAGCGATCCAGATGGACTCACTTTTGATTTTGCAGATAAGAATCAGCTGATTCAAGGAAACAAGGATGCAACTCAGGAAGAGGCAAAAAATGTTTATACAGCAAGCTCTCAGATTTTAATGGATTTTAAAGATGATGATGGAATAGAAAAGATTGAAGTAACAGCGACAGCAGATCCTGGAAATTACGGAGAAAGTTTACCAGAACCTACAAGCTCTTCTGTACAGGCAAGAAATTCAACAGAGTATACTTATGCATACAAAGCTCCGGCTCAGGATGGTTACTATACAATTTATGTAAAGGTAACAGACAATACAGGCGTTTATAAAGAGCAATCATTTAGTATTCTTGTTAGCGGAAAAATTCCGGAAGTAAAAATATCAACAACTCCAGAGTTTGTTACAACAAATACACAGAATATAGCCCTGGATGCTAAAAAGCGATTTACAGTAAAGGGTGTTAATAGTGGTACAACTCCATTCCAATATGTTACAAGAGATGATGAAGAATTAGCAGAAAGTGTTTACGTAGGAACAGACGGAGTTGCAGACAGTCTGAAGGTAAAGTGGACAGATTCGTTTACACCTCCTGCAGTTGCAAATGGAACAACAACTAGTGATGAAATTGTTTACCGTGCTTTTGATGCTTATGGAATTGGAAGTAATGAAGTTACGTTTGAGTATAAGATTGATAATACTCATCCTACAGCAGTTATAACAAGATGCCTTGATCCAAGTACATCGCAGGGAACTTCGTTCAGATTTGTTGGAACATCAGCTGATGATGAAAATGGTTCTGGTGTTTTAGAGGTTCAGATTCGTATAGACAACGTGGAAACGAACAGTACTAGTGCGCAAACCTGGGAAGAGCTTTCTGAGCGAGACAGTAATCCTTCGGCAAGTGTTGTTTCCACCGGTTGGATAAATGCATCTGGTACAGATAACTGGAACTGCCAGGTTGTATTTGATGATGAAAAATATGCAAATGTATTTAGTAGAGAAGGCAAAAAGGTTCTTTATGTACGTGTAACAGATGTTGCAGGTAACTATAACGAAATGAAAAAGCAGGAGTTTGAATACGACAAGGCTGATCCTGTTTTGACAGTAGACGAAACATCTTATCAAAGATATATGGGACAAGGAGGATATACTCTTAGAGGTACTGCCAGCGATACAAATGGCCTTAAAACTGTAAAAATATACGAAACAAAAGACAACAATGAAACAGAAAATAGTGGAACAGTAATTACTGTTGGTGCAAACGGTAGCTGGAACGTAGTACTTCCTTTGGGAATTAATTCTCCAGGTTATGTCCTTAATGATGGAAGATACAAGTACGTTGTAGAAGCAGAAGATATTGCTGGTAATAAAAAATCCTCTAATGAATATGAGACGGTAGTAGATATTACCCGTCCACTGATTGGTATAGAAAAACCAGCTCCTGATTCTATAGTAAATGAAACCAGATCAAATTTTAATGGTACTATCTCAGATTCAAATGGAATTAAATATGTATGGTACAAGATTTTGGCAGGAGATAGCACAGCACCAACAGTCCCAGAATCTTCTTCCGAGGCATTACTTACTTCAACTTGGAATGGCTGGAGTCTGGCAAATACAGGAACTACAGTCTGGGATTTTGATCAAACCTTTAGTCAGGGCAGTACAGGAGCTTTCCATGAAGGAAACTGGACTTTATATATGACAGCAGTTGATAACGCAGGAATGGTTTCTGAGCTCCTTACTTGTAATTTTGACGTAGACATGACCTATCCTTCAATAGAAACCAGGTTGGATGGTGTTTTGCTTGATGAAAGCATGACACAAACTAAAACAGAATCATATTCGTTCAAATATAAGATAACAGAAACCTATGGTCTTATGGAGAATTATCCTGAAGTAATAATTAAAAAGGATAATGTAGCTCTTACAGAAGATATAGATTTTACTCAGGTTGATGGAACTGGTGATGATGAAGGATATAAGCTTATTAATATTACTAGTCAAGCAGATGGTTTATACGAATATACAATTACTGCAAAAGATCTGGTAAATAAAGAAACAAGAGTAAAACGAAATATTCTTCTTGATACAACAGCTCCTGAAATTACGGTTACTTCGCCTGTACTTTCGGGGTGGCAGAATGTTACAACAGTAAAAGTAAACGGTTCGGCAGAAGATAAGTCTGGAACATATGCAGTCTGGTACTCTTTTGGTGCAGCTTCTATGCCGGCAATTCCTACAGCAAATACAAAAATTGCAACTTCCTGGACAGGTTGGAGACTTGCAACCGGAACAACAAGCTGGAACTTTACATTATCAGATATTACAGATGGAACACAGCAGAATCTTTATATTGCAGCAGTAGATTCAAATGGTGCAGTAACAACTGGTTCTCAGATAATTTCTGCAATTGTAAAGGTTGATGCTACAAATCCTTCTTTAACAGAAACAGGAATTGGAGCTGGAACACAGTACAAAAATGCGGCCTTTATTTTAAGTGGTACAGCAGAAGATAACGGTTCGGGGCTTGCTTCCCTGACAGTATCTGATGGAACAAACACCTGGCCGGTAACTTTAAATACTAGTTCAGAAAATCCAGCAACCATAGGAAGCTGGACATTAAGTATTGCAGCAACTTATTTAAGTGAAGGAACAAATACATACACAATCACAGCAACGGACAATGCCGGACGTGTTACAACAGAAAGCAGAACCGTAGTATATGACATAACAAAGCCAGTAGTTTCTACTAAGTCAATTACAACAACAGGTGTGACTGTTGGCGGTACAACAGGAAATACCTGGTATAATACAAATCAGATTGGAGTAAGCATTATTCCTAATGATCCGAATAGTCAGAATGGTACAGCAGGTTCTGGAGTAACTCAGATGGAGTGTTCGACAGATAGGACAAGCTGGACAGTACTTAGTACAGGAACCGGAGAAAATGCAGGTTCGTATGTTGGAAATATAACTTGTCCAGCTCAGGGAGAAAATACCATTTACATAAGAATAACAGATAGAGCTGGAAATACAAATGAACCAGCAAATGGAGAAGTCTGGACAGAAAGTAATACTATAACAGCATATATAGATACTCAGAATCCAACCTTTACAGAAGTAAAAGAAGTTAAGAGTGATGGTTCAATTGTTGATCTTACAGGAGTAAAACTTGTTACAGGAAGAGAATCATTTACTTTCTGCGTAAATGCAGGTGATATTGGAGCGACTACAGCAAAGTCAGGTTTAGCAACTGTAAAACTTACAGGAATAGATGGCGTAACTAAGAATATAGCAGCTGTTTATAACGAAACTACAGGCAAATATCATATGACAATTGCTACAGCAGATATGCCAGGTGAAATAACACCTGTTAATGTGAAGGTAACTGTTACAGATAATGCTGGTAATTCAGATGAAATAAATGCATTCCAGCTGCAAAAAGATAATGTGTATCCTCTTGCAACAGTTGGTGTAATTACAGATGCTGATAATGAAGTTGATGGTACTCAGGTAAACGGTATTATTACTGTAAGCGGAACAGCAAGCGATACACATACATTAACAAACGTTAAATTGCAGTATTCAACATCAACCGTTTCTGTTACTGAAGGTGTAACAACCTGGAGCGACTGGTCAAACTGGACTGATTACGGAACAAATTATACTGGAACTCCTTACAACTGGAGTTATGAAATTAATACAACTTCTCTGTTTACAGATGAATCAAAAGTAAGATTCCGCGCAATTGCATCGGACGAAGCTGGAAACAGTGGAAACTCCGGAAACAGCGATGTTCAATACGATGAGACAAGCTTTAAAGAGGTTTACATTTCTCAAAAAACTGACAGACCTGTTATACGCCTTTCTAACCTTAGTATGAGTGGGATGACATCATCTTCTCCTGTATGGATTAATAGCAAGGATTTGTTTGGTACAATTTCTGATGATGACGGTGAAATTCAATCTGTAAAGATTCTTGTAAAAGATTCTGTCCCAACAGATACAGAATGGTCTGCAGCGGTAGAAATTTATAATCGTGGCAGCTGGTCGTACAAGTTCGACACAGATGGTGTTAAGCAGATTTACTTCCGTGTTGTAGATGCAAGGAATAAGACTTTTATTTCTAATTCAACAACGAACACAACCTTTGGTCCTAAGATAATGGATTCTGTTTCTCCAACACCAAACAACACAGACAACAGTGTATTCCAGAACAGCGACATTCTTTATGTAAAGGTTGATACAGTACAGCCTGTTCTTACAAGCTTGAGTTATTATGCATCTGCTACAGAAATTGCAAAAGAGCAGTTCGGTTCAATTCCAGACAGTGCCTGGACGGTACAGCCTGTAAGTACAACTGCAATTACAGAAAAGTTTGGTGGAACAAAACGATATTTGTATTTTAAATATTCAGTATATGATATAAACGGAGTTAATTCTGTAAAGGCAGAGCTTGATGGTACTGAAGCAAATCAGACTCATCATAAGGAGATGAACTCGGACGCAACTTCAAAACAGTTTATTTCTTATTTTGATATAAGAGGAATTACAACTGGAAATGCAAGACTCACAATTAAGATGAAGGATCATGCCGCAGCGGCAAGTACGAGCGGTACAGAAACTCCTTCTAATTTTGAATTACCTAATCTTGATAATGCTTCGCCATCAATATCCTTCTCAAATTATCAGAGCAGGGCTCAGGTTTACGGTTCTTCTTCTGTTACGTTGAGAGGAACAACATCGGATTCTCACAGAGTAACAAAAGTTCAGTATGCACTTACAGACAGTTCTGAATTACCTTTTGATGACGATGACTGGATAGAAATAACAAATACAGAAGCAGCAACTTATACAAATGCGCTTGGCTGGCAGATTGTATTTGACGGTAATACGGCTATATCGGATACTTCGAGCTTCCATGCACCACTTTTAAAATCATCCTTAGTAGATCTTTACGGAGTAGATGATGATGAAATAAAAGCTGTTTATGTATGGATTCGCGCTGTAGATGAGCTTGGAAACGATTGTACAAATATTGAAGAGTTTATCTTCTATGTAATCCCTAATGGAGACAGACCTTCTATAAGCATTTCGTATCCAACAAACAATTCAAGTGTTGGTGGTTCAATACGAATTACCGGTTCAACAGAAATACAGGATACAAGTGCAAGTATTGATAATGTATATATTCAAATAGACCCTTCTTACAATGAGACAGAAGGCTTTAATGCAAACTGGGCAACAGAGCTGCAGGAGCTTATGTCTGTAAAGGGTGTTACAAGCTATTCAATTGTTAATGCAGCCGGAATAGAAACTGGTAAGGGAATAAGCTCGCAGGGAACTTCAAAGCTGAGCTGGTATCTTAATGTAAATGCTAATAAGGAATTGAACAGTAAGGTAAATAACGGAAATCGTGTGCTTGGAATACGTGCGTTTGCGGTAAGTTCAACAGGTAAGGTTTCCGGAACACAGATTTATAAATGTGAGGTTGACCCTGAAGCTCCTGTTTTTGGACAGACAAGAGAGCTTAGATTTGTACAGTACAGTGATAATGCACATACGGTAGAATCTGCAAGCCGCAGATATGAAAGCAATATTTCTTTAAAGGGACAGTGGTATCTTGTTGGTTCAGTGGAAGATGAAAGTGGAATCCGTCAGGTAACTCTTAATGGAACTAACGTTGTATGGACGACTGGCGAAGGTGAAACAACTGCAGTTCACAATGACGGATCAGGAAAAGTTTCAGAAAACGATATTGAATCTTCGGTAAGTCCATTTAAAAATTATGATTTGAAGATTCCGGTTGGAAGCACGGAGACCGACAAGTTTGGAGAGATAAAATACGAAATTGAAACGACAGATGGTTCCGACAGTCAGGCTTCTAATTTACTGGAGTTTACTGTTTCTTATGATAATAAAAAACCTGATTTTGTGGTTCAGACAGGAAATGGTGTTGAAATTGTAAACAACAGTATAATACGTCAGTCGAATGGAGCTTATACAGTTGCAGGTACTTATGCAGAACCGAGCGAAGGAACAAAAAATCAGAGCGGCTTCAGCAGAATTGCAATGTTCTTTACGCGAACACGTACTGAAAACGGCACAACAACTCTTTATCTGCTTGACCCGATGGTAAACGATGGTGATGACGGTGATGATAACTTCTTCGCGATTGGAACAGTAAGCGGTAATGATGTCAGTTTAAGTTCTGGAATTGTTGAAAAGGAAGGTCTTTACTGGAGAACTGCAAATGCAACTCTTGCAGACGAAAAATATCTGACGGTAACAGGAAGTCTTCCTTCTAATGTAAGGGCAGGCGGACTTTGTATGGTAGAGAACGTAATCTATCGTATAAAATCTGTAAGCGGAACAACACTCGTTCTTGACGGAACTTTAACAGAGTTTAGTACAGCTAAGGAAGTTTATTTTGCTCTTGCTCAGGTTATTGATAATCTTTCGCAGGAATCTGGAACAACAACTGTTGCAGCAGAAACAGATTCAACCGTAAATGGTGACGGTGACTGTATGATTGAAGGTGTTCAGATTTCAGGCGGTATTTATAATTGGAATGCAACTCTGGATTCTTCAAATATGCTTGATGGAAAGGTAAACATGTGTTTTGTTGCCTATGATAAGGCTGGTAATTATACTCCAAAAACAGTTGTCCAGAAAATCTCCAATAATGCTCCACGAATTTCTGGTGTAACATTTGGTGCAGATAAGGATTTGAATGGTTCTGTAAGCGGAGATGAAATGATTACGACATATACCGGTGTGTATACAAATATCATGCATCTTACAGAACACAGAGCATATAATGGACAGGATGCAAATGGAAACTGGATAACGACTTATAATCCGTATGAAGGTTCAACAGATCGTCTTGTTATTAAGGGAGCAATTAAAGTTATTCCTGAAATTGTTGGTGGTAACGGCGGATTAGGTTATTCATATACGTATAAGGATTCTTCTGCGGCGACAAAGACAACTGGTGTAAAACCTTATACGGCAGGGCACTCAAGCAATGGACAAGTGCGCACGGACGACCTTACAATCAATATCACTCTTGAGGATTTCCTTAAAAACAATATTGCAGAAGGAACTCAGAATATGGTATTTAACATTTGGGATAAGACTGATGATGCAGACTTAGGAGATTTTGATAATGGCAGTGAGAAGGCAGCGATTACTCTTCCTGTAAATGTTTTGATTGCTGATACCGTTCCGCCGACAGCTGTAATTACACCGCTTTATTGGGAAAAGGCTGCGAAAAACTCAATCTATTTGAACAACGTTGAAAACGGACATATTGAGCTTGAAAGCGAATTGCCGGGCACATTTACTGCTGGTGCTACAGACAAAGAGCTTGACCGCGATGCTAAGGTTTCCGGAAAAATTACATTTGAGGTAACTGCAGAAGATAATGTTATTGTAAATGAAATAAAGGTTGCAATTGCCGAGATTCTGCCGGAACCAGCTCCGGATGAGGATCCTGAGGAAATAACTTCTGGTTATGATGGCGGCCAAGGACTTGGAAATGAGTTTACAATTGCAGGCAGAAATGAAAGTGGTACATGGGAATCCGCAAATTATAACACGTCGCTTTCTGGTAATTCAGCAACGGACTGGTCTTTTGAGCTTGTAAATGATGAATACAATGAAGAGACAGGTAAGAATACTGTTAAGTTTAAGTTCCATTTTGATACTTCAAAGGTTACTGGCGGTGCCGCAAAGGATATTGGAGTTTCATTTATTGTTTACGACAAAGGTTCTCCGGAACGTATAGAAAATGCTGGTGTTGTAACTATAGAATATGGAAGTGAAAATGATTCTGAACCGGGCTTCTATAGGATTGATGTTGTACCTTATATCACAAAGGTTTACACCTCTCTTGCAAAGCTTAAGAGCAATAACTGGTCGGTTTACAACAGAACAGCTTTGGGACATTATCCTGCAGCAGTTAATGAAGAAATAGTTATTTCCGGCTTCAACTTAACTGGTGGAACTGTAAGCTTTGAATCTTCGGATGAAAATGCTGCAACGGTAGCTTATGATGTGGATGGAACAGAAATTCCTGCAAATGCAAAAACTGGAAAGGTGAGCATAACGGTTAGTGGAGTGGAATCTCTTAACAATAAGAATAATAATGACAGCAAGGGTTCTTACACAGGAAGCGTAGAGCTTTCTACAAATCCAACCGGTGATTACGATATTTACAAAAATTACTACTACAACCGTCAGCCGAATGGTGATAATAATAATTTACTGACGGATGATGTTGTAGTGGATGTATGGGAGATAAATTCTAACGTAGCCCAGGCACAAGGTTCAGCTTATATTGCAGAACCAATCATGAAGATTAATCCTGTAAGTGGAATGTTGAATTTCGCCTTTAATAGTGGACCAGCAAATTTCTCAATGGCAAATGGAACAACAACTTCTTATACAACCTGGCTTGGAAATCTTGCCCGAATGACAGCAGCAGGATTTACAATAGATGAAAAAGGTGAAACTCATGGTATAACAGTTGGTCTTGATACAAACCCATCTTCTGGTTCTGCTGGACGTATGCAATATGTTACAAGTAAGTGGGGTCAGGCTATATCTGTTTCAAGAGATAAAGGCAAGCTAGGAACACAAGGAAACTATGAAGGTACTAAATCTTCTAGATTTGAAACTATTGGCGCTCCTGCAGGAACTTATAATGGAATTACTTATTCTAGTTATATTTTTATGGAAGATAGATTTGCTTCTCCATCTATAGTAACTTCAATTCATGAGGATGAAGAAGATACAGAACATACTTATGTTTTTGTTGCGTATTATGATGATATAAATGCCCAGATAAGGTTTAGATATGGCGATTTGAATGATACTACAGAACATACAATAGGACGTTCATTTGGAGGATTCCAGGATGCTTGGGTTTATGGTTGGGGAAACACAGGTGATGGTAATCATAAATCATTTGATACAAATACTAGACCTCAAGATTTTAGTGTTATAGCTGCTTCTGGAGTTTCCGGTAATTATGTTTCAATTGATTTAATTAAAGGTGCGTCTATTGATGATGATGTAATTGTTGCGACCTGGCAGGATTCTACAAGTGAAAAATGGTACTACGCATACAAAAAGAAGCCGTGTACTGATAATGATGTAGGAGCAACAATACCAGATGATGCAGAATCAACAGATGGTTATTGGAGTGACCCAATACTGCTTGCTACTAACGCAGGTGAAGATTGTCATATATCTGTAGACCCAAGAGGAGGCGTACATCTGGCAGCTTATCAAAGTTCAGAAGCAAATCTTCTTTATGCATATTTTGCAAATTATGATGATTTAGTGCCTCAGGTTGTAACAGTTGATTCTTATGCATTTGCAGGAGAGCATCTGACACTTGATACTGCATTCTCTACTGATGGAAATTATGTAGTACCAATCATTGGTTATTATATGAGCTCTGCAAAGAAACCTAAAATAGCAAGACTCGATAATGTTATTAGTGCAACAGGTGGAGTTGGAACAATTCCTGCTGGAGTTGATAGCTTTGATGCTGTAAATGGAAAATGGGAAATGTCTCTTATTCCAACCGAAAGCAAATATGCAGATAACTATGCTTACAGTCATGTAAATGTTGGAGTATGGAAGGATTCCAGTGGAAAAATAAAGAACTCAAATAGACCAGTAGCGGGTACAGCTAATGTTGATACATGGACTGGTAATAATAAGGCTGTTTCTGATGAAACGAAAGGTTATTTCTGGGGTAATGGTACAGAGAATCCTGTTTTGGGTTATGCAATTAGAATAGGTACTCGTGGCTATATCGAAACAGCGCAAATGAAGTAGCAGATAGAATAAAAAAAGGGGTTGTCCAAAAATATGGGCAACCCCTTGCTTTAAGCTTTAGTCTGGCTTAATCAGTTACTGTTTTGGCTCCTGAATTTTTTCTTTTTCTTTGTTGATTTTGTTGTCCAGAAGGTCCATCGTTTTGTTCAGGGCAGCACCAAAATCATAATCATCGCTGGAAACGTGAGCTACTAAGCCCCATTTAAAGTTTACGGTTGTATCAAAAGAGTAAGCTTTGTCGTGCTTAATCTTCATTATCAAATCAATTATAAGATCATCT
>JAEEGL011150149.1_pt1 | contig 22045 bp, 24 predicted proteins | sample 9134231 | NCBI WGS metagenome assembly JAEEGL01 (sample SAMN16246548, study PRJNA631951) | gut metagenome | biome: gut microbiome; feature: rumen; material: fiber-attached | host: Bos | place: Iran: Karaj | collected 2018-10 | reverse complement strand
TTCAAACGATTATATATATTACTGATCATGAGGGTGAAGAGGGTTGGTCTGGAGATAGGTATACATTTGCTGCACCTTACGATACTAAAGATGCATGGAATAAGTTAATTCAAGAGATATCGGTTGACGGGACTAATACAAATGCAGCAGTATATGTGTTGAGACAAGAGGGTCCAGGCACAATGTACTACAACCTAAGTTATGGGTATCAAGCACTTGGGGAGAGTTATCCAGACTGGGATATATTGACAGCAAGTACAGAGAGCATGACTTATTCAGATAAAGAAGAGCTCTATCATTTGACAATTCCATATATTGCGATTGCTTATAACAGAGAAGCTACTACTAATTTTTATGAAGTGATAGGGGAAAGTTATTCTGCTATTGACGATGTTTTACAACGACCAGTAAGTGATGATAAGGACTACAGAGTTTTACTTTCTGGTAGTGCTAATGACAATTCTGTTTACTATTATACAGGTAAGTCAACTACTTTGCGATATAATCCGTCTACTCAGATACTTACTGCACCTCATGTCAGTTCTACTTCGCTTTCAGGTACTTATGCAATGTTATCAAGTGAGTCTGCTGTCGGGAGTGGAGATCGTATTGTAATAGCAGATTCGTCAGACTCTGATAAGGTGAAGAAGTCAACCCTTGTGTTTGGTACCTCTACAAATACTTATCTTCGTAATGACGGTACCTGGGCAGACCCTAATACTGAATCTCTTGAATTAGAAATTAATCTTTATTATGATCCTGAGACATATAATTATCGGATAGATAAGACTATACAGGAGATTACTCAGGCAATTACGGATAAGAAGATAGTTTACCTTATTGATGATAATGAAGGTATTAATCATAAGATGCCACTATGTAATGTTCAGGAATCTAAATTAATATTTATTAGAGATCAGGTTGATATTATGGATGAAAGTGTATCAGCAATGGCTAAGAGAGTATTTGCTATTGATATGAATACATCCGTAGTAGCTAGTACAACTGTTCCATACTACGGATAAACATAAGCTTCTGGAAGGGCAGAATTAAATTTTAATTAGGAGTAAAATTAAAATGGTTATTAAGGAAAATTATGGTGAGAGGGATGACGGAGTAAAATTAATTAGATTTTATTCTGATACCAATCACTATATCATACAGAATCAGACACACAGAAAGTATGCTGAAGCGGTTGATGTTGAGTTTTCTCACTTTACTTATTCTGAGTCTGATGAATTAATAGAAAGTGGGGATGAGTTAAATGCCTGATAATACTGTTATAGATAGTTCCAGATTAACCAGTTTACACGGGTTTACTGATTATAATGATTATAATACTTGGTATCAAACTCATGAAGATGAGAGACCTTATGCTTTATGCGTAGTAGGTAATGGAAACACTTTAGATAATAACGACTTATACTATGGTAATAAAAGATTTACCGATGTTAATGTTGTATCAAGTAAACCTGAAGGGTCTAATTATCCTGATGATAAGATTTATTTAGTGCCTATAACAATTCCATCTACTGAAACCATTATAGGATATAATCTTTATTTTAAGCATGACGGAATAGTTTCAGGAATTGATCAATCACCTATTGCAAGTGTAGAGTATGACGATGATACTACCGATGTTATTATTTACTTTAGGATTGATAATACTGGTGGCGTAATTCCTGTTACACTTACTTCTGGTACAGTTAATAATGTATTACAGTCAAGTAACAGTACTAATGGAAATTATCCATTATTATTTAAAAATTCAACAAGTACAAGTAATGAAACAGGCGAAGTACATTTTAATAGTAATATAAAAGTTAATCCGTCTACGGGAGAGGTTAGTGCAACTAAATTTAGCGGTAACGGTACCAAGTTAACTGGTTTAAGTAGGTTAATGTTGTTTAGATGTAATACCTCAGGTTCAACTGCGGATAAAGTTACTGCCACAACTTCTTTAGGTGATGGATTAACTCTATCTAACAGTGACTTGGTTAATGGACTTACGGTACTCGTACAGTTTCAACAAACCAATTCTTCTACTGGTAATTTAACTCTTAAAGTATCTAATTGTGATGTATTACCGTTGTTTTTATCAGGTAGTCTTGTAGAGGAAGATGTTTCTTATGCTACAGGGAGTAATTTATGGAGAATAGGAGAAATTGTTCAAGTTACTTATAGTAATCAAATTATAACTGGTACTGGCAATTCTACTCCTGCGTGGGTAATTGTTGGTGAAGACAATATGGTTCAGCAGGAATCAAAAACCAATAATTCAGATTACCCTATTTTATTTAGATCAAGAACAGGTGTTACTCCAGGTTTAGGCGAGGTATCTTTTGGCGGTAACAATGATGTAACTATCAATCCAAGTACTGGTACTTTAAAGGCTAAAACAATTACTGCGGATAATTATGTTCTTACCGCCTCAACCCATACTGCTGAATATGGAAATCTTAAAATAGTCTGGTCGCAGTCAGGTAAAATTGTTACGGGGGAGATTTATGGTAGTAATCTCCCACAAGGAACTGCAACTGATTATACTTATTCCTCAGGAGATCAATTACCCAATGATTATCATACTTCATCTAGTCCGACTTATTATAGAATAATTCCATTAACAGATGGTCAGTATGCTACTGGTGATTTCTTGTATATTGTTACAACTAGTAATAACATTATAAAGTTCCATTCAGAATCCCTAACGGGAACTTCTGCCAAATATGGTACATTTACTTATATATGCAGTTGAGGTGATTAATTATGGCAGATGTAGTTTTAAAAGGACCAAAAGGTAATAGTATCACATATGATAATATTCATAATGTTGTATTAGATGATTCGAGTGGGGAAGAAGAGGGTATAATTTTTAGTGATGGAACTTATCATGTGGATGTAAGTCCTTTAGATATAAATGAAAATGGCACATATGAAGCACCCTCAGGTCAAGCATATAATCCTATAACAGTCGGTGTTCCAGAAACAACTGATCTTGGCACATTAGATGTCAGTAGTAATGGGACATATCCTTCTGTATCACTTGAGGGGTATAGTGAAGTGCGAGTGAACTGTCCTCAAACAATTACGGGTAAAGTAGCTCAAATAGTAGATAAATCAGTTACAAGTATTACAGAGGAAGACTTGTCAGGTGTTACTTCTTTAAGGGATTATGTCTTTAGGTCGTGTATTAACTTAAGTGAAGTTACAATACCAGATACAGTTACGAGTATTGGGGATTATGCTTTTAATAATTGTCAATCGCTATCCACGATTAATATTCCAGGCTCTGTTACTTCTATCGGTAATTTTGCTTTTTCTAACTGTGACACTTTATCTACGGTTACTCTTCCTAGTTCTATTACAAGTATTCCGAATAGTCTTTTTTCTTCGTGTGACAGTTTGTCATCATTCAGTATACCAAGCAGTGTTACCACTATAGGTTCAGGTGCATTTCAAGCATGCAATAGTTTAGGAGAATTAACGATACCAAGTAGTGTTACAACCATAGGAAAAGAAGCATTTAGAGGTGCGAGTATAACTTCTTTGGTAATTCCTGAAACAGTTACCTCTTTGGGGGATAGTGTCTGTCAGGGATTGAAAGGCAACTCTATTACTTTTAAAACAGAGACAGTACCAGCAAGTGCATGTCGAAATTCGAGTGTTACAAGTATCGTTATTGAAAATGCAACTTCAGTAGGGAATTATGCTTTTAGAGATTGTAGTAGTTTATTAAGTTTAATGTTACCAGCGACAGTAACTTCTATGGGACAATATATATTAAGTGGATCTAATTCTTTGAGTAAGCTGACAGTTCATTCGGGGATTTCAAGATTATCATTAAGTCCAGTCTTTTCTGGAGTCGCACCCTCTGCACTAGTTTATATTCATATTGATGATTTAGAAGATTATTTAGCACACTCTATTGCCTTTCAACATTTACCAAAAAATAATAATAGATTTTATTTTATGAATGAAGAAGAAATTTCCTCTGTTCAAATTCCAAGCACTGTTCAGAGTCTTCAGGGGTATGCGTTTTATAGGGGAGTAGATATCACAAGTGTTGATTTTAGTGCTGCTACAAGTCTTAAGAGTATTGGTATTTATGCATTTTATGGATGTAATTTAGTTTCTGTAGATTTACCTGCAAGCGTTAGTTCTATATTTAGTTATGCATTTGATACTTGTAATTCACTCAGGGCTGTAACTATTAGAAATTCATCACAAGTTATTCAGTATTATGCTAATGCGTTGCCTACTGGAGCATATTCTGTATTAGAGCATATATATGTTCCAGCGAATTTAGTTGATAGTTATAAATCCGCAAGTGGTTGGAGTAGTTTAGCAAGTAAAATTTCTGCGATAAGTGAATGAGGTGATTTTATATGGCTGACATAAAATTAAAAAATAAAAAGAACCAAGAGGTCACTTATGAAAATGTGAATTCGGTTATACTAAAGGATAGTAATAAACAAGATGTAAGTTATCCTGAAGATAATTATACTATAGTTGATCCTACCACTATTACTTCAAACGGTCTTTATGATGCAGGTAAATATTTTGCCTATAATCCCGTAACAGTTGATGTTCCAACAAAAAATATTGAAAGTATTAGTATATCAGATAATGGAATTTATGAGGCACCAAGCGATACTCTTTATAATCCCATAGAGGTGATGGTTGAAGAAAATCCGCCAGATAAAACTTCTGAGTATATTACTGGAACAATTACCAATGTATCAAAAAGTGATTTAAGTGGGGCTACTTCCATAGGCGAGTATGCATTTTATGAGTGTGAGAGTCTTTCTACAGTAAATGTACCTGAAACTGTTTCTACTATTGAACAGTATGCTTTTCAAAATTGTACTTCCTTGAGAAATGTTTATGGCTGTACAGGGTTAACTACTATTAAAACGAGAGCTTTTTCAGGATGTTCAGCATTAGAATCAATATCTTTAAATGAGGGACTTGGAGAGATAGGAGACAATGCATTTTGGAATTGTTCTAATATAAATTTAACTTCATTGCCGAGTAGCGTGACTCGTATAGATATGATGGCTTTTTATGGTTGTTCTAATTTAGCATTAACTTCTTTACCAAGGGTCTCAACCCTATCTCAAAGTGCTTTTTATGGTTGTTCTAATTTAGCGTTAACTTCTTTACCCAACAGTATTACTCGCATACAGACTTCTGTTTTCTATAACTGTTCAAAATTAAAAATAAATACTTTGCCGAATTCCATTACATATATAGACTCATCTGCATTTAGAAATTGCATAGGATTAACCTCTATGAGAATTTATGGTGCGGTTACGAATATAGGGAGTTATGCTTTTAATGGATGTAGTAATTTAACTACGGTTTATGTTCATGCGACAACGCCTCCAACATTAGGGACTTATGTGTTCGATAATTGCCCTGCTTTAACTCGTATTTATGTACCGAGTAGCAAAGTTAGTGCTTATAAGGCTGCAACCAACTGGAGTAAGTATTCTAGTAAAATATACGGAATGTAGAGGTGATTTTAGATGGCTGATGTAAAATTAAAAAATAAAAAGGGCGAAGATACAACTTATGAGGGAGTTAATAATGTCTTATTACTTGACACAAATAATGAAGAAGTAGCGTATAAAACTGTAACCACTACAACCTATGAGGGGACAATTTTAACTCCATTCACTAATTTTAGTGAAGAAATTAATCGTGCTTTAGCCCGATGTAAATATGGTTTTGGAGTAATAGCATTATATTTAAATATTGCGGATACAGTTTATAAAATATATGCTACCTTTATGCCAGATGATGAGTCTAACCTGTTTTCTTTTTCAGGGTATACTGAAACTATGGCTTTTGAGAGTGTGTACAAGATGAACACAGGTGAATTAGTTAATAAAATGTTTGTTCGTATCAACGACACTACAATTCAAGACTGGACTAGTCTTATGTTACCTGATGATAAGCAGATAACTCTTGAATTTACTATGTGGGACGGTGGTTTATAATGGAGAACAAGTTAAGCAGATCATTCCTTATTAATGTAGGGAAAATAGAATTTAATTAAGGTCAGGTGAGTAGATCAAATGGGTGTTGCAGAAATTATAAAATCAATCTCCGAGGTAGGAGTACTTGTAGTTATCGCTGCTATCTTTTTAGCGATAACTTTTAGACGTGAAGCTAAGTTTACTGGTTGGTTCGATAAGATGTTCAACCAGTTGAGTCAACAGGGTCATCCTACTAAAGAGGCTACTGAAAATCTTGAGGTAATTAATAATAAGATATTCCAAGAGATGCAGGGATTACTAAATGCATTAGATGCAGATAGATCTTATGTAGTCTTGTATCATAACGGCGGTAAGTCCTCGTCAGGTTACTTCTTTCAGAAGATGAGTTGTATTTGTGAAGTAGTTCATTCAGGCATTCAACCTATGAGTCCTGAATTCCAGAATGTACATAGAGCATCATATAACTACTTACTTAATCGTCTTAATAATGAAGAGGTTGCATTTACTGAATTATATGAGGATATTAAAACTGAGGATGCATTTAGCTATGCTCAGTTAGTGAATCGACATGTTAAGTCCTGTTATATGACTGCATTAAAAGATATTGATGGAACTCACATAGGGTTTATCGGTATTGATTATTGTGCTGACCATACGGCTACTAATAAAGAGATATGTAAGTTACTCAAGACAGTAAGTCATAAGATTGAACCTTTAGTAGATTTAAGAGATGAGGTAAAGGACTAATGGTTAAAAAAGTTCCCGCACGGGTTTTAGAGTCTATTCAGTTAATACACATAAAACCCAATGCTGCTTTAACCCCAACGGCAATAAACTATGCATTACAAAAAGCAAGATCAAACTGGATGTATGCCAAATTCTATACTGATACGGCGTTTATTCAAGTTAATTTTATGAGAGATAACACTATAAGTGTTGCAACGAATATCCGTAACCCTCAATGTGTTAATCAGTTATGGAAATATAACCAGCAAGGGTGGACATTTAATTCAGTAAAAGATTTTGTTTATCGGTGGATGCAGGTAAATAGGAAATTAATTAAACAATAAATTAAAATTTAATTTAAGGAGAAGTAAAATGATAATCAGAGAAAGTGATATGGCTAACCCTGGAATAGAAGTTTATTCCAAAGGCAGTGATATGGATAAAAAGTTAAATAGAGTTGCGAGTTTTTTAACTGCCATGTCTCCAAAAGGTTATAGGTATTATGTAGATGATATTTACTTTGATTATGGTCAAAACTGGATGTACACTACGGTCATTGCAGATAATGGGGACGGTGGTTATCAAGCATTGAACCCTAGGCAACAGGGGAAAGTATTCTTTGCTAACTCAATTGATGAACTTTATGAAATTGCTAAAGAAGTTTTATCTGGTAAATACACTCCAGATAGAATTAGATAAGAGGGTTATAGTTAGTGTGTAATATTGCATTTTTCTATTATAGAAAATTGCGATTAATTACACTTTTCTATATTAGAAAATTGCGATTACTACACTTTATTTTAATTTAAGGAGAAATAAAAATGAAAAAGTATCTTAAAGATTTAACTTTTGATGAGGTTAAAGATGTCCTTTTAAAAAATGATGAGTTATTTGATAGAGCAAAAGAAAAGGCAATTGATGATTCTTATTATTGGTTAGAGGAGTATCTTTTTGGTGCTCGTAGACTTAAGGGAGTTGATTATTCGATTGGCTATGACAGAGGGGATTATTTTACCATTAAAGATATGACTTCTGATGTTCTTGATTGGATTAAAGGGGTAAGTGAAGACTATGGTCTCTTTAATGAAGATCTTGTAAAAGATGCTGAAAGATGTAATAGAATGTATGAATTCCTTCAGTATGGAGACTTTGAAGATCAGTATTGGGTGGATCTCGGTTTAGAAAATGAGTTTGAAGGGAAGTCAGAAGATGAGGTTTATGATGAGTATGAGGAGTTAAAGAAGGATATTGAGTATAGGATTTTTAAGAGACTTCAATCTGAGATTTCTTATTGGTATACCACTCCAGATAATCAACTCGCAGGTGATTTTGCAGATTTTATGGACGAGTTTTTTATAGAGGATTATGATGATACTGTAGTTGATATGGAGACGGGCGAACTTATTGATCTTAATGATTTTGATGAAAATGAGAGAAACTCTATGGATCCTGATCAGTTTAAACTTCCTGGATTTGATGATTAAATTTAATCTTTAATTAGAAAGTTGGTGAGACATTTGGTCTATCAAGAGGGAGCAGTAAAAGATTTTGTTAATACTGTAAAAAATAAATATGACTACTATATGGGTAAACGCAGCAGTAAATATGACTTTGACCTTGATTTAGAGGATAAAAGGGATATTGATGAGTTACTTGATGCAAGTCCATTAAAAGATGTTTATAAGAATTTTAGTGATAAAGTTTATAAGAGGCTTGGTGCGGAGTTTGCTCGTAATGGAAGTATTTTAAGATTAACTTTTGACGCTCGTGAAGCTCCCAAAGAGTTAGCACAGCAGATTAATCCCAAAGATAAAGACTCTCTCTATAAGTATGTGACTGACTATAGTAAGGGTTCTCATAATTTTACAATGGAATTACCTATTGATAAAGAAAAGGCACAAGAGTTTTGGGATAATTATGATAAAGAGCACCCTGAAGAAACTGAATCTAAAGAAGAAGAGTCTCTTAAAGTTCAAGAATCTTTGGATTTAGATTATAAAATGTATTTTACCGATGAAGATGTAAAAGAGTTTCAGGATAAAGTCTGTAAAGAGGTTAGTGAAAAGACGGGCATTGAGTCCCTAAGACCCTTTAATTTTTATTTATCTGATTCGGATGAAATGACTGTTGTTCTTGAAGACGATGGAATGGTTTATCCAGTTAAAGTTTCTATTAATCCAATGGATGCAAGGCAGGATAAAGGCATTTTCAGATATCTTGATCAGGCAGTTTATGCTCTTGTTGATTACATTAATAATTATAGAGACCTGTTTGATATGGGATTAAAAGTTGAGGAGTCTCTTGCAGAAACTGTGAGGGATGACTTTTCTGAATGGTCTGGAACGATTACATTTAATGCATATAAAACATTAAATGATATGAGAAAATATCTTGGTAATCATCCTGAATGTAGAGACGAGATGCATAACTTATGTCAGCAACTTAGTGGGATTTATAGTCATGCAAGGATGGAGTCTTTAAAAGAGGCATCTTATGGTGGGGCTTTTGATATTCTTGATGATGAGTATTTTACCAGAGATGACTTGAATGAGTTATCCGAATATATTGAGGATGAATTAAACTCTAATATAGTAGGAGATAAAGTTGTTGTTGAAAGTTCTTATATTGATGATCAAGTATTAAGTCTTGAAATTAGTACACAAGAGTCTGGTTTTCTTGAGACTTTTGAGAAGAAGATCGATATGAGGCATATTAAAGTTCCGCACGATTTAACTAAAATTTACGGTAGATTAGCTGTTGAAGATTTAAAAGGTAAATTAGAGTCAGACGGAGTGGAGTTTAAGATTTAATTAAGGTGTAACCTATACTAAATCCAGTATAGGTTACATTTTATTTAATAGGTGGTGAAAAGATGCTAGTTGAAGATATAAATACAGGATATGACTTTCAAGACATATTTGATGAAGTTCAATCACAATTAGGTTTTTCTTTTGTTTCGGTAGGTGAATATGATGGCTATTTTCTTATTAGTGGTAAGATTAAATTTTATATTAAATTTAATCCTGATGAAGAAATTGTTATGGAAGTTCGTTTACCTAAAAAGGACATTGATGTATCTGATAGTGATGCTACTATTGAACGTTATTCTTCATCATTTGAAGCCATTTCTCAAATTAGAGCTCTTATTGTTGATATGATAGGTGGGGAAGTAGAAGATGATAATTTATGAAGTAGAAAGTTCAAGATCTATCGAGAATTTCTTACGAAGCAGAAGCCTTATTGAGATTTTAAAAGATGAATTCGGTAAAGATTATGAAAATTCTGATGATGAAGAAATCATTGATTTTATTAGAAATTATACGGAGTCGGAGACTGAAGTTCTTCCAGATAAAGCAATGGTAACAGTTCTTCATTGTGACGGAGATGCTATTGATATTGTTGATACGAATCATCAGGTAATAAGATTTAATGGTAAGTATTTTGATTATACTGCTAAAAGATATAATAATAGTTTTGATGAGAAGATTTTAGACGGTAATATCCCAGTAGTGCAACCGATTATTAAAACAGAAGATCAAGTAAGACCCACTATATCAACTGTTAAATATTATGTCATGTTAGGAGAGACAAAATAATGGCGGTATATCTTATAGAAAGTAAAGCAGACCAACGAAAACTAATAGATTATGCAGGAGAAGATGTTGCAAAGTTATTTTTCTCTTTAAAAGATAGGTTGAAGTCACCAGAGAATGATATTTATTATTGGTTAAAGAGGAAAGAGCCTTATGAGTTAAAAAATAGATTAAGTCAGCTTCAAGGTACTCAAACCAGAAGAGAAAAAGATGAAGAAGCTTCTGAGGGTGCAGAACTAATCTACAATAAAGATGGATGGAAAGTTTATCACATTACAACCTATGAAGCATCTGCTAAATATGGTAAGAATACTCAATGGTGTATAAGTGGAAGTAAAAGATGGAGTAATGGAGAAGAGGGAGAAGGATACTTTAATGATTATATCTCTAAAGGAGTGGAATTTTATTTCTATATAAAGAGTAACGATGAGAAGTATGCTTTAGCTTATACTCCTCAAAATGGGAATTATCAGGTGTTTAATGCAACAGATGATGATATTACTGGAGAGGATTTATCTTTCTTACCTAATGTAGATGGATTACCTAGACTTAATTATGATGATTTATTGAGTGAAGATGGTACTTATATTTATGATGGTAGTAGGATACCTAAGAAATTAAAAGATAAAATTAAGAGAGTAAAAGTATCTAATAGTGTTACTAAGATAGACCCTGGTGCATTTGCTTACTGTACTTCACTTACTTCTATTATTATGCCCGATAGTGTTACTAAAATAGATTATCATGCGTTTTTAAATTGTACTTCACTTACTTCAATTAGTATACCTAATAGTGTTACTGGAATAGGGTATGGTGTATTTTATGACTGTAAGTCACTTACTTCAATCAGTATACCTGACAGTGTTCCTTGGATAAGTAATAATGCATTTCATAACTGTAAATCACTTACTTCTATTATTATACCCGATAGTGTTACTTGGATAGGTGGTCATGCATTTGCTTACTGTACTTCACTTACTTCAATTAACATACCTGATAGTGTTACTGAAATAGGCAAGGGTGCATTTAACGGTTGTACTTCGCTTACTTCAATTAATATACCCGACAGTGTTACTATATTAGGTGAGTATGCATTTAATGATTGTAAATCACTTATGGTATATACAGATAATGATTATGCTATTAGGTATTGTGACAGTAATAGTATTCCGCATAAACCAGCAAGTGAGTTTCCAGGATAAGAGAGGAAAAGAGAATGATTATCTTTGAAAGTGAGCAGCATACTGAATTAAATCCTAGGTTATTTACAGGTGATAAATTAAAGCCCGAAGTGAGAGATCGGTTAATGGATATAGCAAAAGAATTTACTAATACTATTGCCGAAGATTTAGACTATAAGGTACTTGATGTAATTATGGTTGGTTCTCAGGCGGGTTACACCTATACGGATTATTCAGATATAGATTTACATTTAATTGTAAACTTGTCTCAAATCAGTAGGGAGAATCCTGAGATAGTTCAATATTTATTTAATTCTGAAAGATCAAGATTTAATTCTAATTATGATATTACGGTAAAAGGAATTGAAGTTGAGATTTATGTAGAAGATTTGAGAACATCTACAAGGTCTAATGGCGTTTATTCTATAATGAATGACGAGTGGATTAAAGTTCCATCGAAAGACATCACTAAACGTACAGTAGATATGGATTGGTCTACTAATTCAAAATATCAGGAGTTAGTGAATGAGATTAATCAGGTTTTAGATTCGGGAACTTCAGGCGATATCCAAGATATGATTAATGAAATTTATATGCAACGTAAGAATGGATTAGCAACTGATGATGGAGAGTTATCCGAAGGTAATTTAATTTTTAAAGAAATTCGTAATCAAGGTTATCTTGATAAATTAAAGAGCCAGTATTATGAAATTAGGTCAAATGAATTAACCCTTGAAGGAATTAGGATAGAGGAGAGGTAATTGTGGCGGTATATTTAATTGAAAATTTATTAGAAAAGATTCATGATAAATTAAACAAGTGGTTTGCAGAACACCCAACTGTTGAATCAGACTATTTAAGTAATGGGATAGCAGTATATTGTAATAGTAATAGAAATTTAATTTCTTTATATAAATACTGTCAAGAAAATGATCTGAAGGTTAGTATGCAAGATGGCATTGCAGTAGTTTCTGTTTACTCTGAAATTTCTAATAATCCATCCCCCTTGCCCAAATCAAATTTAGTACAGAGACCTGTTTTTAAGTCAACTACTCTCAAACAGTTTCAAGAGAACGGAAAGTATGCAGGTTGCAATGGTAAGTATTGGATCATACTTTGGGAAAATCGACAGAGTGCCCCTTATGGTGCAAGAGGGTATATAACTTCAGTACATAATAATGATATCAAAGTTTTTAACACATTTGATGATGCAAATGCAACAGTTAGAAGGTTAAAACCTGGTTGGACGGTTGCAGAAGTTTCTATTAATGATGGAGTAATTAAATTTTAATTAATGAGGTAAACAAGTTTAATGGATTATTACAGATTTAATTCGTATCCAGTAAAAGCAAGAATGGCGTGGATACAAAAAATATTAGATATTCCAGTAACAGGATTAAGAGATAAGGCAACTATTAAGGCACTATCTAAATTTCAAAAAGAAAATAGTTTGGCAGGTAATGCAGTTGTAGATGAGGAAACTTTTAGGTTGCTTTATAATAGAGGTGGATCAAAAATTAATATGAGAAAGGAGAAATAGTTATGGCGGTATATCTTATAGAAAGTAAATTAGATCAACAAAAATTAATAGACTATGTGGGAGAAGATACTGCTAAGCTCTTTTTCTCTATAAAAGATAGATTAAAGGCACCAGAGAATGATATCTATTATTGGTTAAAGAAATCACCAGAAGAATTGAAAAATAGACTAAGTGAGTTACAGGGTATTAAAACTAGGAGTCAAAAGGATAAAGAAGCTTCTAAGGGGGCTGAATTACTTTATAATCAAGATGGGTGGAAAGTGTACCACATTACTACTTATGAAGCTAGTGTTAAATACGGAAAGAACACTCAATGGTGCATTGCTGGAAGTAAAAGATGGAGTAACGGAGAAAGAGGGGAAGAGTATTTTAACGACTATACTTCTAAAGGTGTAAAGTTTTATTTCTATATTGAAAATAATGATGAGAAATATGCATTAGCCTATTATGACGAAGAGGATTATCAAGTATTTAACCAAGTAGATGATGAAGTGACTATTGAAGATCTATCATTCTTACCTAATGTACCAGGATTACCGAAATTTAACTATGATGATTTATTAAGTGAAGATGGTACTTATATTTATGAAGGCAGTAAGATACCTGAAAGTTTAAAAGATAAAATTAAGAGAGTAAAAGTATCTAATAGTGTTACTAAAATAGGTAATTGGGCACTTGCTTATTGTGAATCACTTACTTCAATTGATATACCTAATAGTGTTACTGAGATAGGTGATAGTGCATTTTGTGGTTGTTATTCACTTGCTTCAATTAATATGCCTGATAGTGTTACTATGATAGATGCTTGGGCATTTCAGTACTGTACTTCACTTACCTCAATTAATGTATCTGATAGTGTTACTAAAATAAGTCAGCATGCATTTTATTACTGTCCTTCACTTAAATCAATTAATATACCTGATAGTGTTACTGAAATAGGCTATGGTGCATTTAGTCAAGGTACTTCACTTACTTCAATTAACATACCTGACAGTGTTACTGAGATAGGTGATTATGCATTTAGTGGTTGCTATTCACTTACGGTATATACAGATAATGACTATGCTGTTGAGTATTGTGAAGGACGGAGTATCCCATATAAACCAGCAAATGAATTTCCAGGATAATTAAATTTTAATTAATCAAAAATGATAATTTAAAAAAGTATTATACGAGTATTATAGGAGAAATAAATTATGACAGACACTGATAGAGGGCTAAGTGTAACAGAAGATTTAGAAGTAAGATTAAATAATGAATTAACGGATATTCCAATGTTTAAATCTGCGGAATTGATGAATGATGGTACTTTACTGGTTATTCGTATTAATAATTCATCTAAATCACCGAACTATTCAAATGATTATGTTGAGTGTGCTAAAAGGATAAAAAGTATTGTTCCTGAGATGATGCCGACATATAAACCATGGTTAGAATTTGATCATGGATTACCCAGAGAATTTATTACATTTATTTTTGTAAATAATCGGGGTTAATAGTTCATTAATAATTTTGATAAGACGCAGTGGATTAGAAAATATAGGCTAATAAGGTTGAAGTATTAATAGGACAAACTATACCTTGAATTAGGTTATTTTTTTTTATACATTAATCGATTGGGGATTTGGAAATGGAAAATAAGAGATTAAATAGTTATCTGAAAAGAACTCTTGGGGAACATTATTCATATATGCCCAAGGGAGAATTAAAAGTTAATTCTTCTAAAGGTATAGTTGAATTTACTTTTAATCCTGCAAAGGTCTCCAAGAGATTTATTGAAGCTTGTCTTGATAAAAATGGCTTATATCAGTACATAACTGAATCTACTTCTGAAAAAGTAGTTATGGAATTACCTCTTGATGAGTCTACGGATGAGTCAATGATGACTCCTACCGCATTAACTTTTACAGGTAAGAGAACTTTACAGTGTGATAAAGACGGTAAAGAGATCTTAAGAGAAGATGTAGAAGAGGATGATGAAGAGGAAGAATTAGAACTTAATATAGATGACGAAGAAGAAATTGATGAGCCAGAAGATGACATTGATAGTCAGTTTGCTGAATTAGCACGTAAGACAGTCTATGATGCAGATGGGTTCATGACCGATTATACTTTATACCTTGATAGAAAATCTGATAGGTATATTTGTATTTTTGGTGATCAAGACTTTTACCGTCCAGGTGAGACTACTCCTGATGCAGAGTTTGAAAAGAGAGAAGATGCAGATGAGTGGTTTTCTATTTATGATGGAGTAACTGAGTCAGAAGAAGATGAAGATGATTTTTCCGATTACGGGGAAGATGAGGAAGAATTAGAACTTAATACTGACGGAGAAGAACCTGAAGACGAAGAACTGGAATTAAGAACTGATGAAGAAGATGAAGAGGTAGAAGAGGAAAGCCTTCAATTAAAAGAAGACTCTAATAAAGAAGCCACTGGTATTGTAATGGATATACTCCGTCTTTTCCCTGCCGTAGAGTTTGTTAATCAAAGAGATCTAGGTAATGGTAAGATAAAATTAATTTTTAATCATGAGTTGACACCTTCTAAATTAAAGGCACTCAAAAGCTGGTTAGATAATGAGGGGTTAGATTATAATCTTTCTAAAGTTGCGTTAACTATTGTGGCACCTTGGAAATCTCAAATGGTTGGTAAACTTGAGTCTCTCAAAAGATTAAATTTAAAAGAGTCATTAGAAGAGGTTCCTTATGAGGGTTGGACAATTAAACCATTTGAAATAACCTCTATTGAGTATGGTGAAGACAAGTATCCAGGATTTACCCATTATATGATTCAAAGAGATAGGGACGGTGCTTATCTTTCTGATAAATCAATGAAATCAGTTTTAAGAGGATTAAAACTTGATGGGGATACTACAGCATGTAATACGGTTGATAAGGCAAAGAAAGTAATTGATTATATTAATTCTTTAAAGTTCCTTGATGAGGATTACTGGTTTGGCGGTAATGGCAAAATGGAAATCCCTGAGAGGGATAATCTTCAACCAGGTGATCAGGAATTAGAAATAAGAACTGATGATGTTACTAAAGATAATGAAGACCAAAATGAAGAAGAACAAGAAGAAGAATTAAACGAAGAAAAGAAAGTTTCCTTCAAAGATGTTCATAAGTGTGATGTCTGTGGTAAACCATTAAGTCAGTGTACCTGCGAAGTTAAAGAAGACGAAGACTTAAAGGAAGATGTTGATGCTGAAACAGTTGATGGGTTTACTGTGAAAGAGTTAGAAAGTCTTGCTGAATCTAGTCGTGAGATGTTGGATTATCTTGAGGACAAGTAAATGAAAACTTTTACTGTTAATCTACTAATTGTTGTAAATCAGATTGTGTGCCGTATGTACGGACAAGAGTCTTTGGTACTTGATAAGGGTAAGTTAGAGGGTGCTTTATCTCCATTTGATTTTAGTTATGATACAGATGAAGTGACCTATGCTAAAGTGTTTAGAAATTTAGTAGTAGCTCATGGGTTTCAAGATGGAAATAAGAGGACTGCCTGTCTTACTATTAAAGCTGTTGCACCGTTAAAGTGTTCAGATATTGAGTTAGCTAATATGGCATTAGATATTGCTCAGGGAAAATATCGTAATGACATAGGGGATTTACCTCAAAGAATGTTTGGAACCAAAGAAGAAGAGTTGGTAGAGGATATAATTCCAGATAATTCTAAATCAGTTATAACCGCAGTAATTGATAATTATGGTACAACTACTGAACCCTACAGAGGGCCATCATTTATTATGCCTGATGGAAGTTATTTAGATATTAAAGATGTTACTAATCATTCAGATGTGGAATACTGGTTAGATCAACAAGGGTTATCAATCAAGGCAGATTATACACGGCGTAGCGGAAGTCCTACTTTAAGAAGTTTAGGATGTATTAGAATCGATACGCCTAAATATTACATTCAACTTCCTTATGATAATATTACTTCTGCCCAATATTCAACTCTTAAAGACTGGATAGAGTTTTTGTTTGTAGAGTGTGGTGCTCCATTTGTTGAAGTTATGGCACAAGGTACATCACCCGTCAGATACCGTTATGAAGATGATATTGATGCAGATTATATAGTTGATAGAATTAGAAGATATTATATTACAGATCATCTTTATGAAGCACATGAGGATTTAGCAGAAGGACCTTATCTTAAAGAAGATGCCTTTGGTGGTGCAACTCAGGTATCTAACATAGGTCAGCACAAAAGAAGTTCCATTGATTTAATGGAAGAAGACGAAGAGGACTTAGAGTTAAAACACATTTAATTAAATTTTAATTAGAGGTAAGTAAGATGAATATTAGTGAGAATAAAAAGAGAAAATTAACAGAGGGAACTGTTTATAGGTTTATGGGTGAAGAGTATGATACTCGTGAAGACGCAGAAGCAGCAGTTGAGAGTTATGCAGAGGATAGTTACGATGAATGGTTAGATGAACTTTATGGAGAAATTGACATCTGTGGTATAAAGTATGATGCAGCTATTGCGTTTTATAGAGTTGATCCAATTGCCTATAATGTTGGTTTAAGCGATTACTCAAGTTCTTTATATGATGAAATTGAAGAAGATGAAGACTGGGAAGATGATGGAGAAGAGGGCTTAGAAGAGGAGTCCGTAAAACCTATCAAAGAAGCTCCTTATTATGAGTTATCTCCTAGATATGATGCCCGTAAATCATTTTATGGTAAAGCACACGTAGATACTGGGGAGAATGATGATAGAAACAGGCTTTGGTCTTATGATACTCTTGTAGCAGAGATTAAGGATGGCAAGCCAGTTGTTTATGGAACTTATTCTGCTACTACTTTAAGACATATTAAAGACTGGTTAAAGCAGAATGGGTTTAAAGCTGAGACTGCTAAACAGATCATGCAGGATTATGGCGTAGATAAAGAAAGTCTCCATGAGGGTTGGAGAGGTTCTGATGTAATTGATATGGATTATCACGGGGATTGGGCTGACCCTGATTTAGTCTATGATGGTTATACATTTAATTATTGGGATATTGAAGATGCTCTGTGGGATATGTTCTTAGAGGACACTGGTTATTCTGATAGAGACTCTGGTAATTTAGAAGTTGAAGAAGAGTTTAATCAGTATATAAGGGACAATGCTCCGTCTTATCTTGATGATGTAATTGCTGCTGGATATTTTGATGGTGATTCGAGAAGCTGGCACGATACATATAGAGATTAAATTTTAATTTTAGAGGTAAATAGTTATGGCGGTATACTTGATAGAGTCTAAAGCAGATCAGCAAAAGTTAATAGATTATGTTGGAGAAGATACTGCTAAATTATTTTTCTCATTAAAAGACAGATTAAAAAGTCCAGAGAATGATATTTATTATTGGTTAAAGAGAGAGCCCAGTGAGTTAGCGGATAAATTAAGCCAACTACAGAATACCCAAACAAGAAAAGAGAAGAATAAAGAAGCTCAAGAAGGTGCAAAAATAGTATATAGTGATGATATCTGGACAGTTTACCATATAACTACCTATCCTGCTAGTGTAAAGTACGGCAAGAATACTCAATGGTGCATAAGTGGTAGCAAGAGGTGGAGTAATGGAGAGCGTGGAGAAGAGTACTTTAATGACTATACTTCTAAAGGCATAGAATTTTATTTCTATATTAAAAGTAATGATGAGAAGTATGCTCTTGCTAAATCTTCTAATAGTAGATATCAATTGTTTAATGCAACAGACGATGATATAACAAGGGATGATAATTCTTTTCTTCCTAATGTAGATGGGTTACCAAGATTTAATTATAATGATATCATAAGTACTGATGGTACGCTTTACTATGAGGGCGGAGAGTTACCAAGAAATGCTATGACATCGGTTAAAAGAGTGGTTGTTCAAGATGGTGTCAGTACTCTTCCACAAGGAATCTTCTACTCTTCTGCTATTACTAATATAGAGATACCTGAGTCTGTTTCTTCAATAGGTGAAGAGGCACTTTCTGCTTGTGATGCTTTAGAAGAAGTATATATACCTAATTCAGTTGAATATATAGGTAACAGGTGTTTTGAGGACACACATTCCTTAAAAAGAATTCATATATCAGAAAATCCTGAACTTAATATTATTTCAACCGCTTGTTTTGCTGATTCTGGAATTAAGAGTATTACTATTCCCCCAAACATTCAAAGAATTAGACAGTTTGCTTTCCATGGTTCTGATTTAAAAGAAGTAATTTTTTCTGAAGGATTGTCCGTTATTGGAAAACAGGCATTCATTTCTACTCCGATACAAACTTTACAGTTTCCATCTACTCTTCATTTAATGATGGACAGTGCATTTAGAAATTGTATGGATTTAACCTCAGTTGATCTTTCACGAGCAACTGAACTAACTAGACTTGAATCACGGGTTTTTGCAGAGTGTTCTAACCTACGTAAAGTTAGTTTTCCAGAGTCAATATGGGAAATTGAAGGTTATGCGTTTGCTGGGTGTTCTAAATTAGAGTCTATTCGGTTATCTAAAACATCTGTTATAGGCGATTTTGCATTTTTTAACTGTACGAGTCTAAGGGAAGTATACTTAATAGATACTGTTTTAACTGAACTAGGTGGGTATGCATTTAGTAACTGTAGTCCTGATTTAACAATTTATGTAAGCGGTAGTAATTCAGAGTTTGTGGAAAATAGTATTAAGAGCGAATACAATGATTCTATTAAGGTAGTTCTTTTAGATAAATAATTTTTATTAGATTTTCAGGTATTGATTTTATCTTCCCCAATCGGTAAAAGTTATGACGGACTTTTATAGGGGGATTGGGGGCAGATGCCACGGTCTGCCCTTTGAGAATTATTCGGTTAATCCGATTTTAATAGATATTAAATAAAGGGGATTTAGAAAATGGTTGATGGATATAAAGTAACTTCTGTACATTTTTCACCTATAACTAAAATAGAAAATAGTGAAGAGGAAGATGGAGTAGTTCAAAGGTATGACGAAATAACTTATATTATACTACAGGTCTCCTTTGTTTATAATCTGGGTGGAGAAGAGTATGCAGGAACAGTTCCTGGTGAGGAATTACCTTTAGGTAAAGTTCATTATGAGCAGACTGCGATAGGGTTATCTGCTGTTGAATATACCCTATTGGATAATATTGATTTTTCTGATATAGATGCTCTTCGGGAAGAGTTAAATGCGTTAGCAGACAGTATTGCTGAAACTGAGTATAATTCAATCTGTGTTAAAGCAAAAGCAGATTCCATGAATAAGTCACTTCTTGCTAACATAAATGATGAATTTTCATTTGATATTGAGGAAGGTACTTCTTTTGTTAATGGGTATAGGTACTTAAATAATTATGAGTATCAAGATCCTAATGATCCAACCTCTGCGGTTGAAACCTTGTATCCTGAATTATCTGAATGGACAACTCACATTGGTGATAATAAAATTAATCAGAGCTTTAAAGAGACTACTCAGGATAATCCAAATGCTTAATAAGGGGGATTTACTATGGATAATTTGATTATAACGGCAGTAAATTTCTCTATTAAGGATGAGATAACTGATAATGACTCAGTAGTGTACTATGTTGATGGTCATGTTTCATTTAAGTATGTGTTAGGTGGAGTAGAATATGCTGGCTCTATTATACATAGATTTCTTGATATTGGAGTAGTTTATTACGATGGAGCAGGTCATGCAGAAGGGTATGAAACTCTTGTAGACAGTCTTCCTACACGAGAGGATGTTTATGATTGGGCAAGTGAAGTTGCATGGTATGAATATCAATCAATCGTTATTAAACAGTTATCTGATACAGTAGGTAAAGCAACCTGTGCTCTTTGTGATAAATTATTAGGTTATGATAGTGATATTAACTACTCCTTATTAACAGTTAATTATCCTGAATTAGAAAAGTGGACTACTGGAATAGGGTCTAATAAGATAAATGAGTCAGATCCTTCTGGCGGTGATCCTTCTACATGGGAATACCCACAGCAGTTTGGAGATACATTAAAAATTACTCAAGCGTATTTAGCACAACTGAATGGTACATATTTAAACATTCAATAATAGTTATCTTGGAGGAAGTATGATAACTGCTCTTGATTTAGCGAATTTAGGAATTAATCCCGAAGAATATAATAACCTATCTGAAGCAGAGAAGCAGTCAGTTAATGATATACTCCAAGAAATGGCTCAGGGGAATAATAATCAGTATAATGAATTGTTTTATGCTGACTATGAAGAGATCCCAGTTGATTTTATAACTTTCGTTAATGATCCACAGTATGTAGGTAAATCTACAAAAAATGGAACAGCAATTTATGATTTTTGGAAAAAAGAGGGTGCCCGAATAGTTAATGGGGACGAAGTTGAAGTAGCGTTAAGCGGTTCTATAGGAACAGGAAAGTCACTCGCAGCAAGTTTAATGATTAGCTATTTGCTTTATAAGTTAATGTGTCTTAGAGATCCGCAAGGATTCTTTGATTTAAAACCTGGCTCTAAAATATGTGTTGCATTACTTAATAATACTTTAGCATCTTCCTATGGTGTAGGGTTCGACTCTTTACAGTCCTTTTTAATGGAAAGTCCATGGTTTTTAAAACACGGGACAGTAGTGGGTCGTACTGATGAGACTAGGCATTATGTTCCTAGTAAAGGATTTGAAATCATAGTGGGGTCAAGAATTCAGCATACCTTAGGTCGAGCAATTGCCCTATGTTGTATTGACGAGTTAAACTTTGCTCAAGGGCAAAATGTTGCTTACCAAAAATCACGGATTATGGATTTGTATAATAATATTAGACAGAGACTTAATTCTCGATTTATTGTAAATGGTAAGAACTATGGTAAACTGTTTTTAGTTTCTTCTAAAGCTACTGAATATTCTTTCCTTGAAGCATATATTGCTGATCAAAAAAGTAAAGGTTATCCTATTTATGTGGTTGATAAACCGAGATGGGAAGTTAAACCATTTATGTATTCAGGTAAGACATTTAAAGTTGCAGTAGGTAATAAAT
>JAEEGL012347035.1_pt1 | contig 22046 bp, 15 predicted proteins | sample 9134231 | NCBI WGS metagenome assembly JAEEGL01 (sample SAMN16246548, study PRJNA631951) | gut metagenome | biome: gut microbiome; feature: rumen; material: fiber-attached | host: Bos | place: Iran: Karaj | collected 2018-10 | reverse complement strand
GCCTTCTTTACGCCGTATGCCATTTTGCGCGCGAGTCTGTCGCTCATCTCATTAAGCCAGGCTTTGTCGCCGAACGCGGCGACGATGTCAAAGTTGGACATTTTCAGCTCCTTTCGGGCAGTCGGTTCGCTAAGCGGAGTCGGCCGTCAGCCTTTCACCGCGCCGATCATGACGCCCTTTACGAAGTATTTCTGCAGGAAGGGGTAGATGCACAGTACAGGCACGGTAGTTAGCACTATGGCCGCGTATTTGATGGACTCGGCAAACTCGTTCACCTGGTCGTTTTCCGTAGCGGCGGAGTTCAGGGTGTTGGAGTTGGCGATCAGCACCGCGCGCAGTATGTTCTGGATCGGCAGCTTGTCGTTATCCTTCAGGTATATGGACGCGTTGAACCAGGCGTTCCAGTGCCCCACGCCGTAGTACAGAAGCAGCACGGCGATGGTTGGCATTATCAGCGGCAGGATTATCCTGAACACGATGACCAGGTCGTTCGCGCCGTCTATGTACGCGGACTCCGACAAACTGTCCGGCACAGCTTCTATGGCGGTGCGGCAGATTATGGAATTGTACACGCTTACGGCGCCGGGCAGTATCAGCGCCCAGAGCGTGTTGTACAGCCCCAGGTCGCGGATGTTAAGGTATGCGGGGATCATGCCGCCCGAGAAGAACATGGTGAACATTATCAGGAACAGTATCGGCTTTTTCAGCAGCACGTTCTTGCACGAGAGGAAGTAGCCGCAAAACAGCGTGAGCACGATGTTGATCGGCAGCGAACCCGCCATCACTATCATTATGTTCTTGTAGCCGCTCAGCAGCAGCGGATGCGTGAACGCCAGGCGGTACGCGCCGATATTGAACCCCACGGGCCAGAACAGCGAGCCCTGGTGCGTGAGCAGGTATGTGTTCTTTGTGAATGACGCGCAGATGACGAAGTACATGGGATACAGCGTGAGCACGCACAGCAGCAGCAGGACGACGGTGTTGATCGTGTCGAAAATGTTGTCGCCTGCGGTGCGTCCGATCAGCCTGCTCTTCGGCGCTTTTTCTTTTATCATACCGTGCCTCCTTAGAACAGGCCGCTTTCGGTCGTCTTTTTGCTCAGGTAATTGGTCAGCACAAGGAACATGACGTTTACCAGAGTGTTGAACAGTCCGACCGAAGTGGACAGGGAATACTGCTGGTTGACAAGGCCCATGCGGTAGGTGTACGTGGAAAAGACGTCCGCCACCTCGTAGGTGCTGGTGGTGTACAGCAAAAGCACCTTCTCGTAGCCTACGTTAAGGATCGAGCCCATGCGCAGCACGAAGAGCACCATTATCGTGGGCAGTATGCCGGGTATCGTAACGTGGATGATCTGCTGGAAGCGGTTGGCGCCGTCTATGCGGGCGGCTTCATACTGTTCCATGTCTATGCCCGAAAGCGCCGCCAGGTAGATGATGGAATTCCAGCCGATGTTCTGCCATATGCCCGAAATAACGTAGATCGGGCGGAAGGCGTTGACGTTTATCAGGAAGTTCTGCCTTTCTCCCCCGAACAGCACCGCGATGTTTGAAAACAGGCCGTCCTGCTGGCAGTAGATGGTGATAATGGAACAAGTCACCACCAGGGAGATGAAGTAAGGCATGTAGGTGATGGTCTGGACTACCCGCTTGAATTTGGTATTCTGGACCTCATTTATCATAAGCGCCAGCAAAATGGGCGCCGGGAATCCGAACGCAATGGACAGCGCGCTCAGCGTGAACGTGTTGCGCAGCAGTCTGAAGAAATAGGGATCGTTAAAGAACGCCCTGAACCACATAAAGCCCACGTAATCGCTGCCTGCGATGCCGCGGGTGGTCTTGTAATTCTTAAACGCGATCACAAGACCGTACATGGGTTTGTACGCAAACAGCGCCAGATACACCAGTACGGGCAGTATGAGCACGTATTTCCATTTGTTGAGCTTGTAGTCCCGGGAGATCTTATGTCCCAGGGTAAGCTCCTTGCCTATGCCGCGTGTGACCAAAAGCGTCACCACCTTTATTCTGCTTGGAGATGGGTGTGTTTACGGAAAAATGCATAAAGGAGGGGGAAGCGTTCCCCCTCCCGTAACTGCGGATCAGCGGGCCAGGTACCTGTCATAGCAGTCCTGACGGATCTCAAGGATGCGGGGCAGGTTGTAGGTTTCATAGTTGGCCAGGTAGGCCGCCCAGACTTCGTCATCATCGATGTCCAGGTCGCCGTTTACGAACTTGGCGAAGGACTCGCTGGCGTAGGTGCCGATGTTGGATGCGTTGAGCAGGCTGAGCTCATCGTTTTCGGCAACGGTGAAGGTGGTGCCGTTGGGCCACTTCCAGCCGGAGGAAACCTCGGCGGGCACGGAATAGAACCAGGTGTCGTTGGCGGCTACGGCCACGGGGCTGTTCTTGAGGTACAGCAGCTTGGTGGCCTGTATGCACGCGGCACCCCAGGTAGCGCCGTTGTACTTGGTCATGGGGTCGGTATCGGTGTCTTCGGTCACCAGGGGCAGGAAGGCGGGCTCACCGTTCTCGTCATAGTCCCAGGACACGCCCTGCACGCCGAAGTTCCAGTAGAGGAAGCCCTCCTGGGTGTAGGCGTAATCCAGCACCTGCAGGCACAGCTTCATGGTCTCTTCGTCGGCGGTCTTGCTGATCATGTAGGTATAGCCGCCGATGCCGCTGCCGCCGAAGATGGAGCTGATATTGCCATCATCGTCGGTGGGATAGGGAATGCCGATCCAGACAGGCTCACGGCCCGCGGCAACTTCTTCCTTGTTCCAGTTGTTGAGCTGGCCCATGGAGGTCATGGAGATGCCGACCTTGTCGTCGTGTACCTTGGCTTTTATGGTGGTATCGGTCAGGGAGAAGTTGTCCTGGTCGAACAGGCCTTCCTCGTTCAGCTTGCGCAGCCAGGATACGTAGGCGCGCCACTCTTCGGTGGTGTTGCCCAGGCCGACTTCGCCGTCCTTAATGAACCAGGTGGCGTCAGAGGTGGCATAAGCGCCGAAAGCGCCTTCCAGGGAGCCCTCTTTGAAGCGGCTCCAGGCGAAGGTGAACTGCGCGCCGTAGGCTTCGTTGAACACGCGGATCACGTTTTCAAACTCGGAGATGGTCTTGGGGATCTCCAGGTTCTGCTCTTCCAGCCAGTCGGTGCGCACTACCGGGCCGCGGTAGGAGTCGTTCCAGCCGCCGTCCTCACGGAAGAAGCCGAAAGCGTAGTATTTGCCGTCGTCGGTCTTGAGCGCTTTGTCGTAGGCGGGATTGGTGTGCAGGAAGGCGTAGTACGCGGGTGCATATTCCTCGATGTAGTCGGAGATGTCCCAGATGATGCCTTCGTCGATGTACATGGCGGCATCGCTCATCTTGCTCACGCCCAGTATGTTGGGCAGGGTGGCGGGCTCGGCCAGCAGCGTGTTGGTGTAAGTGCCGCCGTCAGCGCCGGTGGTGGGGAAAGACCAGTCGATCTTCACGCCGGTCCTTTCGCTCAGGCCGGTATGGAAGGGAGACTGCGTCCAGTCCGCGTAAACGTCATGCGGGCTAAGGCTGGCCTGCACGTACCAGGAGATAGTGGCGTCCGTGTCGATGGGATAGGTGTCGCCCGCCGGCAGCAGCTCAAGCGCGAAGGCTGAGGATACCGACAGCAGCAGGCACAGCGCCAGCACGATGGCCAATGCTTTTTTCATGATTGTGGTGCCTCCTTGTCATATTATCGCGGAACATTTGCGTGTTCCGAGAGGTTCAAACAGTAAAAAAACAATCTCTTAACCTAATGCTCATTATAGACTCCCCCGCAGCCGGTGTCCATTGCAAAAATATCGGAATATATTGCAAAAATATCCGTGTCAGCAGGGTGTTGGCGTGAGTTGACCGCTTTACAGTGTACAAAATGTGCAACAGAAGCGTTATCTCAGGCAAAAAGCCGTGTATTTTTACAATCTTTTGAATTGTGCTTTGCTCCCCGCTGTGGTATCATAAAGGCGCCGGAGCGGAGATACGCAGACGGCATATCAAAGCGGCTGGAGGTAGCGCCGGAGCATGCACAAGGTTTTTTCGTCATCCATATACGGCGCGGCGCACGACATAAGCCATGTGCCCAGCGAAAACTTCCTTATACACAGCCACCCGTTCTACGAGCTGTATTATTTCGTGTCGGGCGACGTCAAGTTTCTTTATGACGGAGCGATATACAGTATGCAGCCCGACAGCTTCATCATAGTCGTGCCCAACGTGTTTCACGGCATACACGTGCTGAGCGACAAACCTTATGAGCGCTACACCCTGCATTTTACTGAAGACGTCATAAGGATGAACCGGCGCAAACTGCTAATGGGCGCGCTGCCCACCCTGCAAAACCTGTACGGCGAGGGCGGAACGCTCAAACACTATACCCCCGACGCCAAAAAACTGAACCTGAAACCTCTGTTCGAGGAATTTGACCGCCTGTATGAACTGCCCAAGTCCGCGCATCTCGCAGGTGTGGAAACGCTGACGGAAGCAATACTTTTGCGGCTGATGCTGTGCGCCGGCGCGGAGTCGCTGCCCGGAGATACGCAGGTGTTCCATGCCGGGCTCAGAGACCTTGACGAGGTGCTCACCTATATACACCAGAACCTGACCAAAAAGCTCACGCTGGGAGACGTAGCCGGGCGTTTTTATGTATCAAAAGGCAAACTCAATCTGCGTTTCAGCCGGCAGACCGGTTATACCGTAATGGAATACGTGAACCGCTGCCGGCTAAAATACGCCCAGCAGCTGCTGCTGAACGGCCTGAGCGCCGCCGAAGCGTGCCAGGCATCGGGTTTCGGGGACTACACGGCGTTTTACCGTGCCTACGTGAAACAGCTGGGGCATCCGCCGAGGCTCGACAAGAAGGAGCCCGCGGTCAAGCCCGCCCATCTAGCGGTCAAGGACAACCTGCCCTTCAGGGCGGTAGGCGCGTTTTCCGCCCTGCACGACGGCGGGCAGGCGGAGGTCGAGACCACCATCTGGGACAGCAACGGTTCGGTGAACATCTCGGCGCAGGATCCCGCGATACTCCGGGACAACTGACGTTTCAGATTTTCGCGCGCATATGACACAGCGCCCGGACCGTACAGGTCCGGGCGCTGCGCTTTATCGCGGGGAAATGTCAGATTTTGTCAAACAAGCGGGTAGTCCTCAAGATACTTATCCTCACGCCCGCATTCGCTTATGAGCTTGAACAGGGTGTAGCGCGTGCGGTAATCCTTGGCGCAGCGCATGGAAGTGTTGAGCAGTTCCGTGTCTATACCCAGCTCTCCGGGCGTCATGGGCGCGCCCAGGCGGCGCATGGCGTCCTCTATCACGGAAACGGGCGGCATCTCGTCTATGCACTGCTTTATTTCGCCGAACCGCGTCTGGGCCCGCTTTATGCGGCGCTCCTGCTCCTCCCAGGACAGGAAATCCCCCTCGTTTTCATCCATTATAGGCTGGGCAGCGGGACCGTAAGCCCTGTTCATCCACTCCACCCGCGCTTCGCGGCTGATCGCGCCTTTGCGCACGGCGTCCGGGTCCAGCAATGAAAGGTCCTCTTTGGCAAATCGTTTGAATACGGGCCATACCAGCAGCGTGGACACGCCTACCGACGCGCCGTGCCCGGGCGCAGGCTTGCCCCTGAACATCTGCATCATTTCCCAGTAGTGCGCCACGTTGTGTTCTACCGACGCCACCGCCCTGGTGTGCCCGATTATCATTATGGTCATGCCGGATAGCAGCAGCGCCTCGGTCAGCAGCCTTATACCCTTTTCGCTGCGCGCCTTGATCTCGTCTATATTATTCAGCAGGCGTTCCAGTGCGTCGGTGACTATCTCGCCGCACACGTCGCAGTAAACTTCGTCGTTTATCGCACGCCCTATCTTCCAGTCCGCCTTGGCGATATATTTGCCCAGCACGTCCCCCACTCCCGCGCACACCATGTCCATGGGCGCGGTCTTGAGTATGTCCGTATCGCAGATGATTATCTCGGGACACTTGCCCGGGCGGTGGATCTTCACCCCGCGGTAGGTCAGCGGGCAGATGGAAGAGGTGTAGCCGTCCATGGAAGGCGCGGTGCCTATGCACACCTGTGGCAGTTTGACTTTCGCCGCCACCACGCGGGTGGTGTCCGTTATGGAACCCGAGCCCACCGACACCAGAAAGTCCGTGTCCGGCTGAAGCGCCAGGAACACCTCGCCCACGGCAGTCTCGTCGGGTTCCAGACGCTCCTTGCGCTTAAGCACGCAGTCGTGCACATTAAACCCAGCGGCCTTGAGCAGATCGCTCACTTTCTTTCCCGCGATGTCCCAGGTAATGTTGTCCGCCACCAGCACGCAGTTTTTGCCGTAAGCGCGCTTTTGTATGTACCCAGCGGTATTTTCGATTATGCCTCCGCCCACGTATATATCCTGGTCCGGCTTGTTGTGCACCGAACCGCAGGCGCACACTATATCGGATATGATCAAACGGTTGTCCTTGTCGTAGCTCATTTTGTAAGACATCGCGGCAGCCTCCTTTTTTCGCTTGAGCGGGGACCAGGCGTTCCCGGTTCAGGACCATTATAATGCCCCGCCGGTCTAAATGCAAGCGCGAAAAACTTCCCCGCGGCGCAAGGCATACGCTTCTTGCCCGCCCAAGAGACTTATGATACAATAGCATGCGACGGCACATACGGCTTATTTTCCTTCGGAGGACTCGCATGAACCGCAAAAAGATAGTCATCGACCCCGCTTTATTCCCGGACGAGATCCGGCCTTTCGTCGCGAACGCCGACGTGTACGACAGCAGCTGCTCGGAGGCGGCGCGCGTGTATTATACCGAGGCGGAGGGCGGCCTGTTCCTGAAAAGGTGCGCCGCGGGCAGCCTGGAACGGGAAGCCTCCATGACCGGGTATTTCCATTCCCTGGGGCTGTCCGCCGAAGTTGTGGCGTATATCCGCAAAGACGACTGCGACTGGCTCGTCACCCGCAGGGTGCCCGGCGAGGACTGCACTCACCCGTCGCTCCTTGCCGAGCCCGAACGGCTCTGTGCCGTAATGGGCGAACAGTTAAGGCGTCTGCACGACAGCGATACCGGCGGCTGCCCGGTAAAGGACAGGCTTGACACGTACGATTCCGGCGTTGCCTCGGGGATCTCAAAAGGCATATACGAGCCCAAACACATAAAAGAGATATATCCGTTTTCCTCTTTCGCTGAAGCCGGACAGTGGGCCGAAAAAGGTCTTAAGCTGCTCAAGGCGGACACGCTTATACACGGAGATTTCTGCCTGCCCAACATCATCTTGGACGGCAAGGACTTCTCCGGCTTCATAGACCTGGGCAGCGCCGGCATCGCGGACAGGCATATAGACCTGTTCTGGGGCATCTGGTCTCTCAACTATAACCTGCGCACTCCCCGCTACACGGACAGGTTCCTGGACGCCTACGGCAGGGACAGGGTCGAACCGGAACTCCTGCGCTGCGTGGCCGCCATGGAGACCGTGAGCGACTGAGCCCCGACAGGCAGGGAAAAAGCGCCCCCGGAGGACGCTTTTTCTTTTTGCATATAATTATAACCGTATTTTCAGAACGTTGGCGCAGAACACGGGCAGCCTGTCCGGCAGCCTTACCAGCAGCACGCCGAACTCCTGTTTGTACTCCACTTGTCCGCAGCCCAGCAGCTCCACGGACCGGACCTCCTGATCGCCGAAACTGCGCACTGTCAGCGTCTCGCCGCCCTTTGCGCCCATCAGGAACGCGTACACGTGCCCGTCCTTCTGCACGAAGCGCAGGTCGCTTGGCGTCCAGTCGGTCTTGTCTTCCCTGAAACCCTCGATCTTCACGAAGGTCTCCCCCTCGCTGAACACGCGCCAGGGGCGGGTCGAGTACACCGCTTCACCGCACACTTTGAACCATTCGGCCAGCTTTTTAAGTATGAATTCCGCGTCGTCGTCTATGGTGCCGTCGGGGCGCTGCAGGATATTGAGCAGCATGGTGCCGTTTTTGGATATGATGTCCGCCAGCATCTCGATTATCTGCTCCGGGCTCTTATACGGTTTCTGCACGTCGTAGAACCAGTTGCCTATGCATGTGTCCGTGTGCCAGGGTTCGGGCATTATGCCGGGCAGCTGGCTCTTCTCTATGTCCAGCGTACCCACACAGTAGATCTCCGGCCTTCTGTCCTTCTGAAGGTACACCGACTGGTTCTTCCCGTGCCTGGCGATGGAATTGTTGTACAGGTACGCCACCGCTTCCAGACCCAAAGCGTACTCGGAGGGGTCTATCCCGTCGGACTTCACGTCCCAGTTGCTGCCGAAAGGCAGGGAACCGTCGGAGTAGAGAATGTCCGGCTCAAACGTGTCTATCATCTCTTTCACTGCTCTGAGCCAGTAAGCCCTGAATGCGGGATCCGGAGTGTACCAGTGCGCGAACTTGGTCAGGTCTTCCGGTCCGTCGTTATAGTTATCGTGGTAGAAATCCCTGTACGCGGGATCGTTGCCGTCGTAGGGCACGCCCGCGTAAGGCCCGGTGGCGTCGCAGCCCTTGTTGACCCGCCACCACGAAAACGAGGCGCCCAGGTGCTCGGTCAGGCCGAAATACAGCCCCCGCTTCCGGGCGGCCGCCTGCCACGTGGCGGCTATGTCCTTGCGCGGTCCCACGTTCACGCTGTTCATGCGGTTCACTTTGGATGCGTAGTTGAAAAAGTGGTCGTGATGGGTCGCCTGCGCCATAAAATACCTGGCGCCCGCCTTCACGTACTTGTCCATCAGCGACTCCGGGTCGAAGTTCTCCGCTTTCCACAGCTGCACCAGGTCCTTGTAGCCGAATTTGGAGGGATGCCCGTAATGACGGACGTGGTACTCGTACTGGGGCGTGCCCTGTATGTACATGTTGCGGGCGTACCAGTCTCCGAACATGGGCACGCTCTGGGGACCCCAGTGGCTCCAGATGCCGAACTTTGCATCCCTGAACCAGTCGGGCGCGGAATACTGTTTAAGTGACTCGAACGTGGGTTCAAAACGCTTCTGCATGCGGTCGCTCATATAAGCCTCCTTCGGAAACGGAACGGTCATACGGCCTTATTGGGTACAGCTTACCACAAACCCGCACAAAAAGCAACCAACCGGGTTTTTGATCCCCGTTGTAGACATAAAACGGAAATCACGTTATAATATGACCATAGTTTACTCACTCCAAACGGAAAGGCGGACTCGGAAAAATGAGAAACGGAACAAAACGGCTGCTGCGGGCGCTGTGCGCGCTCGTGGCGCTGACCATGCTGGGCGGCGCCGCTGCCGCTGCTGAAGGAGAAAACACGGTGTATGCATCTTCGTTCATAGCGGGCGTGGACGGCTGGTACGTCCGGGGCGCGCAGCAGGTGTACAGGACCACCGAGGCGACGCTCAGGGTGACCGGACGCGAAAGCGACTGGCACTCCCCCGGCCGCAATTTCGAACTGGCTGCAGGCGCGCAGTACACCTTGAGCGCGGAAGTGTTCCAGGATGAAGCAGACAGCGCCGAGTTCCTTATCTCCGTCGCCCATTCCTCGGACGGCGTCGAGACCTACGAGAATCTCGCCCGGGGCACCGCAAAAAAGGGCGAATGGACCAGGATAGAGGGCACGTGGGTCGCGGGACAGTTCGATTCCTACGTGCTGTACGTCGAGACCCAGGGCGCGCCCGCGCTCAGCTTCGAAATGCGCGATTTCCGTGTCACTGCGCCCCTGGGCTCCCCCACTCCCCGGCCCACCGAGCCGCCCATGGTGGTAGAGGAAGTCAAGGACATCCCTTCCCTTAAGGAAGCGTACGCCGGGAAGTTCGACTTTGGCATGGCAGCCGGTCCCCGGGAACTTGGGAATCTTAAGCTCAGGAATCTTATGATCCAACAGTGCGCGATACTCACCCCCGAAAACGAGCTGAAGCCCGACTCCGTGCTGGACGTGGACGCTTCAAAAAAGCTTTCGGCCGATGACGAGACCGCCGTGGCCGTGAGGCTGGATTCCGCCAAAGCGCTGCTTTCCTTCGCCTCCAAGGAAGGCATAAAGGTGCACGGTCACGTGCTGGTGTGGCACAGCCAGACCCCCAAGGCGTTCTTCCGAGAAGGCTATGACGTAAACCGGCCCTATGTGAGCCGCGAGGTCATGCTCGCGAGGCTGGAAAACTACATCCGCCAGCTGCTGGAAGGGCTGGAAAAGGAATATCCCGGCGTGATAGTGTCCTGGGACGTGGTCAACGAAGCGATAGACGACGGCACCGGCCGGCTCAGGGATTCCGACTGGAAAAAGACCATAGGCAACGACTTCGTACGGCAGGCGTTCGCCTTTGCCCGCAAATACGCTCCCGAAGGCGTGAAACTCTACTACAACGACTACAACACCCCTGAAACACTGAAACTTAACGGCATCGTGCGCCTGCTGGAGGAGATCATCCCCGACGGCACCATCGACGGCTACGGCTTCCAGATGCACTACACCGTGGGCTATCCTTCCCTGCTAAAGATCAACACCGCGCTTAAAAGGATCACGGACCTGGGCCTCAAGATACGCGTGAGCGAACTGGATATAGGCGTCACCTCCAACACCCAGAGCGAGTTCGAAGCCCAGGCGCGCAGGTACGCCCAGATAATGAAGCTGCTGCTCAATTATTCCGACTCGCTCGAGGCGGTGCAGATATGGGGCATCACCGACGCCAACAGCTGGCGCAGGAGCGAGTATCCCCTGCTGTTCACGTCCAAGTTCTATCCAAAGCCCGCGTTCTGGGCGGTGCTGGATCCCGACTCCGTAAAGTAAAACGCTTTCCGCCCGACCGGCAAAACGAAACCGGGGCGCGCTCATGTGAGCGCGCCCCGGTCTTTTAGGTCACAGACCGTTTGGTACGGGATCAGTTGAACAGCTGGTCCAGGTTGTCCTGCACGACCTGCTTGTACTGCTCCTGCAGCTGGGCGGGAGTATACTCGCCGTCCAGGAACTGACGGAACGGGATGTCGTTGATGAAGATCTGGATGAAGTCGACCATGGTACGGGAGCCGTACTCCAGCATGACTTCGAAGTTCTCCTCCTGCAGATCGAACTTGTTGCTGGTGGAAACATAGTGCCACTCGAGCTCTTCGGGATCGTCACGCAGGGTGGTGTCGTCGTGGAACCAGTTCACATACTGACGCAGCACGTTGTACACCAGCTTGGGATCTTCCACGTTGGAGGGGATCAGCCAGTAGTTGCTGTTGGCCAGCTGGGTGGAATTGGTCTCCGCGTTGCCGCTGGGGCCGATGGGATAAGGAATGAACACCATGTCGAAGTCCAGGTTGGGATCGGCTTCGGTGTAGTCCTTATAGTTGTCCATGATCCAGGTGGTGATGGTGCAGAAGGCGACCTTCTTATCCCTGTACAGGTAACGGCACACATCCCAGCCGTTCTCTTCGGGAGTGGGATAGGCTACCTTGTCGGTGATATACAGATCCTGGAGGAACTTGAGGGTCTCGCCCACTTCGGGAGAGGAGAAGTTCTCGGTAGCGGTGGCCGCTACGTAGGTGCCGTTGGACATGAACCAGTAGGGCAGGAAATCGCCCAGCCATCCGCCGTAACCGTACACGTCGATAACGCCGTCGCCGTCGATGTCACGGGTCAGCACCTGGCAGTACTCACGGAACTTGTCCCAGGTCCACTCGCCGCGGGCGACCAGGTCACGGGGATCCTCAAGGTTGGCATCCTCGATCATCTGCAGGTTGAAGGCCAGGTTGTACACGTGGTCCACCTGGTTCTCGGCGCCCTTGGCGTACAGCAGGGACACGGCACCGTTGCTCAGGTCAACGAAGTTCAGGATGGGGTCGTCGTGGGTCAGCAGCGGATCGTCGGGATCGAGCACGTCCCTCAGGTCGCAGGCCAGGCCGTTCATAACGGCGGGCACGCCGAAGCCCAGCTCAGCGGTGTAGATGTCGAAGTCGGGCTCGCCGGCCAGGATGGAGTTGTTCAGGGAGTCGATGGTGCCGGCGTAAGTGGGATTGACGAACTCGAAGGTCACGTTGTAGGTGTCTTCGATGGTCTTCACGTTCTCAAATCTCATTATGTCGGTCTCTTTGCCGGTGGCGCCGGGGTTGGCTTCCCAGCTCTCGTCATCGGAATCGTAGTACATGTCCCACCACACGGCAAGGGTGATGTTGCGGGGCTCGTCGGCCAACGCGGACAGCATGGAAACAGCCATCAGCGCCACCAGAAGCAGGGCCAAAATGCGCTTCATAAGTGTTATATCCTCCTATTGCTGTTATAGTAATATCGGACGCACGCCGATGCTTACATAGCCGTGCCTACGGCTACGCTGTAAACAGTCCAGGGCTGGGAGCCTTCGCACTCCAGCTTCACGTTCCAGGTGGCCTTGTCTTCGCCGCACACTTCGACGATCTGCTCGTAGGTGATCTGCGCGATCTTGCCGTCACTTACAGCCTTTCCGTCGTTGCCTACACGGCTCCAGCCGGCTTCGGCCCAGGGCAGTACTATCCATACGTCGCCGCCTTCGCACTCGTAGGACACGGTGAGCACGCTGCCGGGCACCAGGGCATCGATGAACTCCTGAGGCATCTCGAAGCCGCTCTGGCTCCAGGCGCCCGCGGAAGTGGCGAAGCCGGGGAATTCGACCAGGTTGGTCAGGCCGTAAAGCTCGGCCTTCTGGCCAACGCGCACGCTGTACACGGTCCAGGGAGAGGAACCTTCGGCCTGGAGCATCACGTTCCAGGTAGCCTTGTCTTCGCCGCACACCGCTTCGATCTGCTCATAGGTGATATAGGCTCTGTCGCCGATGATGAGGGCTTCGTTCTGAGCTACGCGGCTCCAGCCCGCTTCGGCCCAGGGGAATACCAGCCAGATGTTGCCGTCTTCGGACTCGAAGGCGACTTCGATCACGCTGCCGGGCACCAGGGCGTCGATGAACTCTGGAGTCATCTCGATGCCGGTCTGCGCCCAGGCAGCGCCGGACACGGTAAATCCGGGCAGCTCAACGGCGTTCTTCAGCACGATCTGGTTGGCTCTCTGGCCTACGCGCACACCGTATACGGTCCACTCGCTGCCGGCTTCGCACTGCAGCATCACGTTCCAGGTGGCCTTGTCTTCGCCGCAGAACTGCTCGATCAACTCGTAGGGGATCTGGGCGATGGTGTGGCTGTTGTTGCGGGCGTCAACTCCGTTGCCGCAGCCGCCTACGCGCATCCAGCCCGCTTCGGCCCAGGGGAATACGATCCACATGGAGCCGTCGGCGCTCTCGTAATCCACTTCGATCACGCTGCCGGGAACCAGGGCATCAATGAACTCCTGAGGCATCTCAAAACCGGCCTGCGCCCAGGCGCCGGCAGAGGTCTTGAAGTTCGGGAACTCTACCACGTTGGTGAGGGCGACCAGGTTGCTCAGGTCGCGGCCGCTGTCGGGAGCGACGTACTCGGCGGAGAGATCCAGCGCGATGGCGTTGCCTTCCGCGTCGAGGAACTTGATGTTGTCCAGGTAGAAGGCTACGGGTTCGCCGCCCGCCTGATCCTCACGGGAGATGGCAAAGAAGTTGCCGGCCTCGGGCAGGAACGCGCCTGCGAACTTGTGCACGATGGTGCGGGGGTTCTTTTTGGCCAGATATACGGACCAGTCGGCGGAAGCTTCCGCGTTGTCCTCGCCGGTAAAGTCATAGAACTTTCCGGACACGGCGTGGAACTTGCCGTCAGAGGCCAGGTCCAGGGCGAAATCTACGCTCACCGCGGCCACGTCAGCCAGACGCTCGCCCAGCAGGCCTTCGATGTTGAAGGCTACGTAGGGGACCTTGGCGTCGGGAGAGAGAGTGACCTTGAGGGCTTTGGAACCGTTGAACTCAGCGACCTCGAGGGTGCTGGCGTCAGCGTTGGCCTTGCCCTTCCAGAGGCCAAGGAAACCGAACTCGCCGTCTTCGAAGTCGATGACGTCGACTGCGGCAGTTTCCTCTGCGCTCACCCAGGAGCACATGCCGAGCGCCAGAACGGCGACCAGCAGCCAGGAAACAAATTTCTTCATGATGTACCTCCTTTATTATTATGCCTGAATCAAGGCACAATTAACTGTGTTGAATGCTGCGGCGTTTAACCGACTATGCCGCTGCGCTCCACGCCTTCTATGAAGCGGCGCTGCAGGATGATGTAGATCGCCACCACCGGGATCAGCACCAGCACCACGCCCGCGTTAAAGTACAGCTGCAGTTCCCTTAAGCTGTTTATCCTTTCGGCGTTCGCTATGACGTTGATCAGCGTGTCGAGCTTGCGGGTTATCAGAAGCGTGGAAGGCATGTTGAAAGTGTTCGCGAAGAAGGAGTCGTTGTACTGCCAGACGATGGAGAACACCGCCACGGTGATTATGGCAGGGGAAGCGTTGGGCATCATGATCCTGAAGTAGGTGTACCAGCTGTTCGCGCCGTCCACCAGCGCCGCTTCCTCTATCTCCTTGGGCAGTCCGCGGAAGAACTGGGTGAAGATGTATATGTACAGCCCACTCTTAAGCCCGCAGCCGAAGGCGGTGAGGATCAGCGTGGGCCACGCCGTCTTGTGCAGGTTCGTCACATGGCTGCCTATCCCGAAGTACCTGAAGGTCATATACAGCGGGAACTGTATGGTGTTGAGCGGCACGACTATCATCACCACGATGCAGGCGAACCACAGCTTCTTTAGCGGGAAATTGTACCTGGCAAAGCCGTAGCCCGCCATGGAGCAGATAAGCAGCTGCAGAAGCGTCACGCTGCAGGTATACAGCAGCGTCCTTCCCAGTATGGGCAGGTAATCCATGTACTTTATCGCCATGGCATACCTTTCCAGCGTGGGGTTTATGGGTATCGTGAACACCATGGGGTTTATGGAGTCCTGCGTGGAGAAAAACGAGTTGGAGATTATGCCTATGACGGGCGCCAGTATCACATAGCTTATGCCTATGATGATGACCGTCCTGAACAGGCTTAAAACGAAGCCCTTTGCGGTATTGAACGCCTTGCTCTTTTTGTCATTATACAACGCCGAGGAGCGGAATCCCTGCAAAGACGCCGATATTTTCGAAGATAGCATTCCCTTATCCCTCCTCAGTTGTAGTAGAACGCCCGCTTGTTGAGCAGGTATACTATCAGTGCGAGTATAAGACAGGTGGCCAGGGTGGACGTGATGGAGAACACGGCGGACAGCCCGTAATTGTACTTCTGATACGTATCCGCGGCCAGGGTCACGATGTCGCTGGTGGTGAACTTGTCCACCACGGTGTAAATGGTGTTGGTGATAATGTGGGGCATCACCATCGGTATGGTGACCTTCCACAGCGTCTCGTAGCCGGTCGCGCCCTCGATCTTGGCCACCTCGTACAGTGAGCCGGGAATGGACTGGAGCGCCGCGATGAACAGTATTATCTGCACGCCGGAGCTCTTGATTATGGACGCTATGCGGTTCACCGCATCCACCACGTACCCCAGCACGGACTGGGGCAGCGCCAGGTCTCCGAACAGCTGTATGTAGTAGGACACGGACACGCTGCCCTCCTCCGCTATCTCGGACGTGGACGAGGCTACGCCGGTGGCCATCAGCTGGGTCGCGCGGTTTATGGCGTCTCCCACGGCGGAGGAGCTCAGGATTATGGGCAGGAAGAATATGGCGCGCACCACCGCCCTGCCCTTGAACTTGCGGTTCAGCAGCAGCGCCACGAACAGGCTGAAGAAGATGATCATGGGCAGGTCGATCATCATGTTGATTATGGACGAGGTCAGCGTCTGCTTGAAGCTGGCGTGGGAGGTGAACGCGTCGATGTAGTTCTGGAACTTGACGAAAATGTCCTGCCTCACGCCTGTGCCGGCGTCGATCCTGATGTCCAGGAAACTGAACTGGCCCAGCTGCACCAGGCAACCCACATAGAAGACCAGAAAACCGATCAGCCACGGGAGTATGAAGGTGTATCCGCGCAGCGCGTTCTTTTGCTCATAGGTGAGCCTGAAGCGCTTTTTCCCCTCCGCTTTGTTCACTTTTCCTCACCTCCCACTACCAGATAGTCCTTCGCCGGCACGCTGCGTCCGTCCGCCTGTGCCTCTTCTTCCGCGTAGTTTACGTATATCACCGCGCCGTTTGAGTAGCTGACCCTGGACAGGGTGTCCGAGAGCCTCTCGTAGGCGGTCATCCGGGCGCCTTTCACGTTCTTAAGCGCGCCGTTCACGTATTCGTAGTCGCTGACCGCATCGTCCTTCCAGGCGGAGAAGGTCGTGGCGAAGTTTTCGTTCAGCCCCGTGTACTTCATTTCCGCTGAGTCTTTCCAGGTGAAGGTGTAATGCGGTGAGGCGCCGTACTCAACCAGGTGCAGCAGGTCGGCGCGTTTGTCGGAAGTCTGGCTCAGGTTGATCGCTTCCCCGCAGTATTCCGCCGAACCGTGGACGATCAGCTGCCACAGGGGTATCTCATCGTCAAGTATGGGATAGGGCGTGCGGCTCATTGGGGCGTTGATCACGTGCTCAGCGTAAGCCAGGGAATAATCGTTGCCGCCGGAGACCATCAGCTTCCGGTCTTCGCCCTTTATTATCCTGAACGCGTCCTTTACCAGGTCCAGCGCGGCTTCGCGGTTTATCACGTTGGTGCGCCGCTTGTCCGCATGCACTTCGTTTGCCAGGTCCCTGAGGCTTAAGCTGTCAAGCCCCAGCCTGTCCGCGCCGGAAGCGAGGGATTCGGCGTATCTGGGCAGGAACTTGGGCGAAAGCAGCATGTACACCCGCTCCCTGTTGCCGACCACTCCGGTCCTGCGCAGGGTCACCGGGTTTATGACGCCCAGTTTCACCACGTAACCCTCCGCGTAATAGCGGGAGGCTTCCTGGCTGGGCTTGAAGTGCTTGGCTATGTCCGTCACCAGCTGTACCGCGGCGTCCGGGTAAACGGTCGCGCCTGCCTGCTCAGCCGTTTGGTTCAGCCGCTTAAGGCCGCTTTTGCCGCCCAGAGTGCCCAGCACGCTTATGTCCGACACCGGGTTATGGTAATACCCGCCGTTCATCCAGCCCTGCAGGTTTACCTTCTGATTGCTTATGCCCTGTTCCGCCAGCGTTTTTATAATCTCGCCCGCGTTTGCGAACGTGGTCATGGGCAGCACGCGCATGTACTGTATGCCCACGAAGTGCGCCGTCTCCTTTACGCCGCCGATCACGTCGTAATAGAAGGGTATGTTCCCCGTTTCAGCGGACAGGGCAAGCGCGCCTTCGTCGATGAGCCGCTGCCTGTAGGCGGCGGCGAGCCCGTTGTAGCCACTGTTTTCCTCGGTCAGCAGGGTGTACCTCACGCGGCAGTCCACAGGATACAGGTCCTTCTCCGCCACGATGACCTCTTCGTTGGTGATCATGAGCGTATCGGTCCTGCGCAGGTTGAAGCTGAAGTACGCGAAGTTGTAGCTGTTGTTGCGGCCCGCCACGTCCGCCACCAGGTTCGCCAGGGAGGCTCCCCTCTCGCATGTGGCGAGTATGCCAGTCTTTTCGCGCATTATGCCGAAGAGCGCCAGCCGGGCGGTCTCGGCGTACTGGATGGCGGTCAGGTCGCTGTCCACCAGGTCCATATCGTATACGCTCTTGTTATACTGCGGGAAAGAGCTCTTGCCGTTGTTGAAGCGCATCAGCGATCCGCTGCCGTCGGGAAGCACTATATAGCCGCTCTCCTGGCTGCCGGCAGCCCCGAAAAACGGCAGGAGCTGTATGGCTCTGATCTTGCCGCCGCCGAACTCGCGTATGCCTTCGTAAGGTATGCAGACTTCGACTCCGTCGCCGGTGAGCCGCCATTCGAGGGCGATGCTGAAGGACAGCGCTTCGCTTTTCTCTTCCTCGTCGTCAAGTATCCTGAGCGCCTGCATCTCCTCGTAGTCCTCCAGCGTGAAGCCGGCGGCCTGGGCGTCCTGGTCTATCATCTGCTTGTTCCTTAAGGTGACGCCCTGGCTCTTCAGGAGATACAGCCCGCTTTCCTCGTCAAGTTCGTACGCTTTCGCGGCCGCTTTGCGCCCTGTCTGTGAAAAGATGTCGTACCATTCCTTCGTCATCACGTCCGGCACAAGCAGGAGCTTTTCGTTGGAAAGGTTGTATACGACCCTCACGCCGCCCGGTATGGACTCCACCGCCATCTGGCCGTTGGCCACGGCTTTGGCGTAGCTGCTCCAAGCGGTGCCTTCCTTGGCGTTGGAGTCAAGGTAGCTGAGTATGAACTGGCTTTTCAGGTTTTCCTGGTTGGAGGTGCGGGCGATTGGGTCCTTGGACGCGTCCGGCGGATTGGAATACACCGTTTCGCCGTTGCGTTTGTCGAATACCGCCACTTCCGCCGTGTCGGGCTTTATGTACAGCGCCGCGCCCTCGTTTTCGGCGGCCAGCTTGTAGCCCGGAACCGCTTTCAGGCTATCGGCAAGAGGCTCGAAATCCTGACCATCGGCGTATTCTTCCGGAGCTTCGACTATGCTTTTATACGCCGTGTAGAAACGGTAGTTCGCCAAAAACCACCACAGGTAGCCGCCTCCGGCCAGGAGCGCGACCGCGAGGATCACGGCTATTATCCTTTTCGCCTTGGGGGAAAGCACCCTGGTCACTTCTTCGTTTTCCATAAATGTCCCTCCCCTTAAGTGCGGAAGATGAGTTCTGTGTAGATGTTGCGCAGGAAGCTGTACACCTGGGTTATGAAGTTCAGCACCAGCATCGCCAGGAATATGATTATGAATACCGCGACCACCGTGATGAACAGCGTTATCAGCGTTTTGCCCAGGGTGTAGTTGTGCACCTGCATTATGCCTATGAGCATCAGTATCAGGCTGTACGCCATGCCAAGGCCCATGAGTATGTAATAGAACGCTTCCTCGTTCTCCGCCACTCCCTGCGAGACCACGGTCGCCAGCACCGTGGTGCATATCATGGGCACCAGCGAGTAGCCTATGGCGATCATTATGTCCTTAAAGCGGCCTTCGCCCTCCATAAGGCAGGTGACCGACCAGTTGCCCACGCACAGTATGAAGTACAGAAGCAGCACGCCCGCCATTTCGGCGATCATGTTCACCGAGCGCGGCTCGATGTCGTTCACCACGAAGCTGGAGTAGATGCGGTTGCAGGAGAACGCCACCGCGTACACTATCACCAGCAGCAGCGCTATCCACACGCTGCCCCGCTCCTGGTGGCGGATCCAGTAAAAGCCCTCATTTGGATGGAAAACCGTATAGAACAGGTACTTCCAGCGTGCGTTCACGGGCAGTTCGCGCCTCGCCTTCTCGTTTGCGTCCTTTTTGGGCCGTTTGAGCAGTTTGGGCGACATGAGCTTTTTCCAGACGATGAAAAGCAGCACCAGCGCGACAACACCCGTCAGTATCCAGGAGAAATTGCTCCTTAATACCTCGTTCCTCCAGCGCTTGAACGCCACGGAGAAATACGTGCGGTTCATGCCACGGCGCAGGTACGTCATCGCCCTTGCGTTGTCCCCCGCGGAAAGATAGGCTTTGCCTATGCCCGCGTTGGCCAGTTCGTTGTTTTCGTCCAGACGCAGCACTTCCTGCCACATGGGCACGGCCAGGCTTTCGTCTCCGTCGTACCTTAAGCCCACCGCCCTGTTGATCAGAGAGCCGTACTCGGTCTCCGAGAACACGCTGATGTTGCCCTGCAGGTTGTCCAGCACCAGCAGCCGGCTGCCCTCCTGCTCTATCGCCACGGGAGCCCTGAAGGTGCCTTCCTGGGTGCCCATGCCGCCGAAAATGTACAGCAGGTTGCCTTCGTGGTCATATGTGAACACGCGTCCGCGGCGGGCGTCCAGCAGGGAGTAGATGCCGTGATCCCGGTACACCACGTCCACTATCTGGCTGGGTCCGGAATAATTGCCCACCTGACCGAACACCAGGTCGCCGCCCAGGTTCTCCTTTGAGCCGCGCAGTATCACGTCCTCGCCCTTGGGGTTCAGGCGCCGCACGGCCTGTATGCCGTCGGTATCCTTGTTGGAGGCGTAAATGAAGCCCTCAGAGTCCACGTCTATGCCCGTAAACTCGGTGGGTATGAACAGCTGCTGCTTGGAACGCTCCGCCTTGGTGGACAGGCGGCGCCAGATCTTTTCCCACAGGCTGATCTTTACGTTTATGGTGCCGAAAAAGCCGGTAAAGTCGCCTTCCGAGGAGAATACCATTATGCCCTGGAAAGTGTTCTGCGCCACGCAGTACACCCTGTCCGCGTAATCCACGGACACCCTTAACGGCGTGAACACGAACTTCTCGTCCAGCACGTCACCCTTGGGATCCATCACATACTTGACGAAGCTGCCGTCCAGCTCCAGCACCACTATCCTGTGGTTCTGGGAATCCGCAACGTACAGCTGCCCGTTCTGGGAGACCGCCACTCCGTAGGGGGAGCTGAAGGTCTGCGGGCCTTCCGGAGTCTCGAAGCCGTCGACTATGCCCAGCACGGTCTTAAGGTCTTCCGCCACCACCACTACGCGGTTGTTGCCGGTATCGGCTATGTACAGCTTGCCGTCATCCGCCACGCAGAAGTCCCTGGGCGCCTTAAGATCGCCCAGAGGCGCGCCCTGCCAGATCAGAGTGGCGCCCGACACGCTGAAGTCCAGCGCATAAGGAGAAGGCGTGTAGAGTATGTTGTTCCAGTAGTCGTAATTATAAGTATCGTAAGGCTGGCCGCCGTCCGCCAGCGCGCAGGGCAGAAGCACGCACACCAGAAGCGCGGCGCATATGATTCTTACCAAAGCCGAATTCTTTTTCATATCCGCACCTCCTCAGTCCTTCATGCCCGAGGTGGTCATGGTCTCCAGTATGGAGCTCTGGCAGATCAGGAAGAACGCTATGGGTATCGCGGCGATTATGAACGTCACCGCGGCGCCCGCGCCGGCCCTGCTCACGCCGCCGGAAGTGATCTGCTGGAGGGCATACTGCAGGGGCTTGAGCTCCTCGCTCCTTAAGAACATGCCGCCGGTATTGCCCCACATCTGCTGGAACTGGAATATGGCCAGCGTGAGCCACGCGGGACGGACGTTCGGCATCACTATCCTCCAGAATATGATCCACTCGCTGGCGCCCTGCAGCCGCGCGCTCTCCATAAGGGAATCGGGCAGCTGCTCCATGAACTGCTTCATGAGGTACAGTCCCATGCCGAAGCTCCAGGCGGGCAACACCAGCGCCAGATAGGTGTTGTTTATGCCCAGCCAGGAAATGATCAGATATTGGGGGATCTGGGTGACTGTCCAGGAGAACATCAGCGACAGCACCACCATTGAAAACAGCAGTTTCTTGCCCGGGAACTTGTTTTTCGCCAGGGGATACGCCGCCAGGGACGCCACCACCACGTGGCCCACCATGCCGCCCACGGTGATTATTATGGTGTTCAGCACGTACCTGGAAAACGGCACCCAGCTCTCGTTCATCAGCACGAACAGGTCGCTGAAGTTGGTGAGCGAGGGATTGCGCACGAATATACGGGGCGGGAACTGGTATATCTCGTCCAGCGGCTTTAAGGCGTTGTTGACTATCATCACCAGCGGCAGCACCATGAACACGCCGCAGATGCCCATAAGCAGGAACAGCAGGGTGTTTCCGGCAACGGAGCGGTTGAGCTTCTTTTCGCCGGACCTGCGCTTCATTTTTCTTTCGAGCTTTTTGATCTTCTCCGGGCGGTTGTCCACGACTTTCCGCATGGAGACCTTCACGGTGGCGTTGGGATCTTTTTTCGCCATGTTACTCACCCACCCTTCTGAGCAGGCGCTGCACCAGCTTGTTGGTGCATACCATAAGCAGGAACAGTATTGTGGCTATTGCGGAAGCGTAGCCCATGTCAAGCCTCGTGGAGCCGTAGTCCAGCAGGTGCGTCACCACCGTGGCGCCGGAATAGTTTACGGACGGGTTGCCCGCCAGCCATATGGAGATGTCAGCCACGGCGAAGGACTGGGTTATCTGCATCACCGCGCCGAAGAGCAGCTGGGGACGCATGGCGGGCAGGGTCACGTACCAGAGCTCCTGCCACCTGTTCTTTACGCCGTCTATGGCCGCCGCCTCGTACATGCCCTTGTCTATGGTCTGAAGGCCCGCTATGAACGCCAGGAAGCCGGTGCCCAGGCTCAGCCACAGCTG
>JAEEGL016641026.1_pt1 | contig 22048 bp, 27 predicted proteins | sample 9134231 | NCBI WGS metagenome assembly JAEEGL01 (sample SAMN16246548, study PRJNA631951) | gut metagenome | biome: gut microbiome; feature: rumen; material: fiber-attached | host: Bos | place: Iran: Karaj | collected 2018-10 | reverse complement strand
ATTGGATAATCTGGAAAGAAAAAGCAATCAAGTGTAAAAAAGCTGGTGCTCAAATACCTTACTACGGCATTCTAGATAATGAAATAATTTGTGAAGCAACTGCATCCCTAAGTCCTGATATAGTTCAAAATGGTAAAGACTTAGTTAATGATACAACTGCTTATTTAACTGCATTTCGTACGATAAGTGAATATCAAGGACAAGGATATTTCTCTAAATTATTTAAATTCATGATTAATGATTTAAAAAAGAAAGGTTATACAAGAGTAACCATAGGAGTAGAACCAACTGAATTAAAGAATAAAGCTATTTATACTAAATATGGTTTTACTAATTATCTTAAATCTTCAATTGAAGAATATCCAGACGGTACAAAGATAGAAGTAGAATACTATTATAAAGACCTATAGATGAAAATGATTCTTTCTATTTCAATTCTATCTATAGTAGAAAAAAGAATAAACTAATCAAAGAGAATAGTTAATACTATTCTTTTTTAAAGCGTAAATAGATTTTTTTTCTTAATAGAAATATTCAAATTATTTACTTAATATGATATAATTCTTTTATGATAGGATGGATAGGTATGGCTGAAAAAATAGGTATAACAAAAGCTAGTGTTGATAACATAGTTAATGAATTACAAAGTGAACAAGGGAAAATAACAAATTACATCAGTAAATTAGACACAGAACTTGGTAATATAAACCAAGCGTGGCAAGGAGCAGATGCCACAAAATACACATCAAAAATGAGAGATGACTATAAGGTACAATTAAACCAATTCAATGAAAGTCTACAAAGTTATATAGACTATCTTTCTGGTGTCTTTGGTGAATACCAAAAACTAGATGAGAAATTCATTGCAGAAAGTATCGAGGTGTAATTTATGGCTCAAGCATTAAAATTTGATGATATAAAAGATTCTTGTAGTAATTTAACTACTATGGCTGGCCAAGTAGATGGTACTATTGATACTATCGATACAGCAATATCAAAAATAGCTAACCCTGCCTGGGAAGGCAAAGCATCTAAAGCTTATAGAGAAAAATTAACTGAATTAGCTAATAACTTACCAGATGCTAATAGACAATTAGCATTATCAGTAGTTTACTTAGCTAGCTGTGCAGATGCTTATGAACAACTAGGTAATGATTCTGTTAAAAAATTAAAAGAATTAATTGGCGGTCAAGAATATATAGATAAATATGATGTTAATTCAGCACCAGAAGTTGATTTAAATTCTCGTATTGGTGATACTAGTACAACAACAACAACTACAACAACTACTGAAACTCCTGATCCAGATGCTGGAAATAAAAAAACTAAAACTGTAAGCTGCGGTGGTTGTGGTGGCTGTGGTTCATCAAGCGGTGATAGATATACATACACAGTTGGTGATGGTTTAACATCAAGCGATGGAACTTATACAACAAATCTTGTTAGTTCTACAGAAACAACAAGTTCATTAACAAACCTAGCAGCATCAACCCTAATGGGTCAAGAAATTGCTTTACCAACCGATTTAAAACAATCTGGTTATACCGTAACTGGTTATGATTATTGGATTAACAGTGGTAAAACAATGGAATGGGAAGATGGAACAAATCAAAAGAAAGTTTCAGACATTTGGAAAGACCAAGGCTCAGTATTTAAAAATGGTATCGCTGTTATTAATGTCGATGGCGTTGATAGATACTTAGTAGCTGTAACTACTAAATTCGGTCAACCAGGTGACTGTATCGATGTAAAACTATCAGATGGTACAATTATTCCTTGTATCATCGGTGATTCTAAAGGTGATGGCTCAGGTTCAGGTTCTGAATGGGGTCATTCAAGAGGTGATGGTTCAGTTAACGTTCTAGAATTTGAAGTTCAAAGAACTAAATTCTTACAATCTGGTAATCCAACTACTGAAAAATGGAACTTACCATGGAATGATTCGTTGGATGTTAAGAGTGTTAAGAATCTAGGAAGCATAATAGGTGCTAAGAAAACAGAAAAGCAAGCTACTACTTTAGAAGCAACACCATCAACTGTAACATCATCAGGAACTGTTCAAGTATAGGAGGGATAAGATGGCAAATTATAATTTATATAAAGGAATATCAACTGGAAGCATCACAAGTGCAACAGCATCTTTAAGATCAAAAATTAATACTGCTAAAACAAATCTTTCCACATTTCAAACATCATTAACTGATGGTGTATGGAAAGCCGGAGCAAAACAAACATTATTTACAGCTTTCGATACAATTAATAATGAAGTATGTAAACAAATATCAGATAAATTAGATACAGCAGACGCTATAGCTGGGGAAATAGATAAGTATAATACTGCCAAAGAAAGTGCTAATACTTATGCTGGTTATATTAATAGTGCTACTGAAGAAACTTCAGCATCAGATTTAGCATCATGGCGTAGTAGCTTAGACGCTGCTGAAAGAACAATGGAAGAGTGCGAAACAACCATTAATGGTTTATTATAGTAGGTGATAGTATGGACTATCAAATAGAATTAACGACATTAGAGTCCAAACAAAGTGAATTAGATGGCCTTAAAGTCAAATCTGAGGATATCTTTAATGAATTCAATAGCGGTTATTTAAATCAATTAGCGGGTACGGAAATTAGTCTTTTATCAACCAAAATAAAACAACCAGTAGAACGCCTTAAAAAGGGTTTTACTAACTCTAATAATTGGTATAAAAAGTATGTAAAAGAATTAACTGCCTTAGAAGAAACTCTTTCTTCTTTTTCCAGTACTTCTATGGATACCCCAAAAGTATTTTCAGCTAAGTTTGAAGATTTATTTAGTAAACAAGCTATGGGTATTCTAAAAACTGGTGCAATAACTAAAAAACAAGAAGTTGAAACATTAGAAATGCCGATGGAAACTGTAACAGAAACAGGTCCAAGTGGTGTCTTAGAATATAAAGTTGGTGATTTACCAAAACCTGGATTTATTAGAAAATACTTAGGTAGAAGAGCTGTCCTACTCGATGTTCAAGTAGATGGTCATTCACTTGGTCAAGATGGAACAATAAAAATTAAAAAAGGTCAAACTGTTAAACTAACTGTTAAAATACCGGACGAAGTAGAAGATGTCGAATTGTTAAAAAGAGCAACTCCTGCTGGCGGAAATGGTTGGTCAAATATTGTATCCCAAAAAAACAGTTTAGCAATTAAAAGGGATGTTCCTAGTACTTATAAAAGAGCTCGTGAATATACTTGGTATATAACAGGAAATAAAACTACAAAAAATGTAACATTATCTCAAACAGTACAATTTAGTACTTCATATAATAAAGGTTCATATAAAGGAATGGTAAGAGTTAGAGTTAATGTTGTAGATTAAAGGAAGTGATAATATGGATTATGAAATGCAAGTATCTACTTTAGATAGCAAACAATCAGATTTAGATAGCATTAAAACTAAATCTGAAGATATCTTTAATGAATTCAATAGTAGCTATTTAAATCAATTATCAGGTACGGAAATTAGTTCATTATCATCACAAATAAAACAACCAGTAGAACGCCTAAAAAAAGGTGTTAAAAACTCTAATGACTGGTATAAAAAATATTTAAAAGAATTAAAAGCTTTAGAAGAAAAACTTGCTTCATTTGCTGGTACAACTATGGAAACTCCAAAAGTATTCAGTAAAAAATTTGAAGACTTATTTAGTAAAAAAACAATGAATATTCTAAAAACTGGTGGCGATATTCATGCTAACAGTGCTAATCTAATAACAACTACGGATGGTGTAGTCATTGCACTTTCTTCACCAACTGATAATGATAATTTAAGAGCTATATCAGTAGATGGTCAAACCTTCTATGTAGCTGATACTAAAATATCTGTTGAAGATTATGCAGCTTATATAAGAAAGAATAGAATGTATCAAGGTGCTGGTTTCCAAGATGGCCAATGTATGGTTCTATCTCAATACTATGCAACTGATATGCTAAGTGGTAAATATACATCTAAAGGCAGAATGGATGCTCACCAAGGTGGCCCAGCATGTCGAATTAATGAAAGATGTAAATCTACAGATCCTAATGTAGTACTACAATATTGTTATAGTGAAATAAATCAAGGACATCCAGTAGTCCTTCAAGTATCACAAGTAAATTCTTATAAAGGTGCTCGTCACCTAGTAACAATGGTAGGATTTACCAAAGATGTAAAAAGTTGGAAAGATTTAACACCTGATAACATTCTTGTCTTAGATTGTGTTGATGGTAAGATTCAAACATTAGGTAAAGCAAGAACTCAAGGTGGCCATGAAAGAAGATTATTTGCTCAAGGTGGCAAATATCAAGCTTTAGGTCCTACTGAAACATTCTTAAATTCAATAGGAGTAGCATAAAATATGGAAAAATCCATATTTTTTTTACTAATGTAAACTTAAATAAGTTATAATAAAAATATAAGGTGGTGTTGGCACATGAAATATCCTGAATTTGGTAAAATTGATTTAGGTAAAACAGAAAAAATTGATATTAATACAACAAAAAAAATCCAGGAGGAAAACAATGATAAAGGGGGATGTTTTAATCCAATAGATTTATTTGTCGACGAAATCGATTTATCTTCTCAAACTAGCAATTATACACAGGGAACAGTACATACTTCAATGTCTTCGAATGATAATCCTTATCTAAGAAGTTTTACCCTTAATGGTGAAGAATACTATGCTGTTGATACTGCTATTCCAATAGAAGAATATGCGGCTTATATCCAAAAAAATAGATTGTATCAAGATGCTGGTTTCCAAGATGGACAATGTATGGTTCTATCTCAATATTATGCTGTAGATATGCTAAGAGGTAAATTTACATCTAAAAGAACAATGAATGCTCACGAAGGAGCACCAGCATGTCGAATTAATGTAAGATGTTCATCTTCAGATCCTAATGTCGTACTACAATATTGCTTTGAAGAAATTACTAAAGGACATCCTGTAGTCCTTCAAGTAACACAAAAAAATTCTTATAAAGGTGATCGTCACCTCGTAACAATGGTAGGATTTACTAAAGATGTTAAAAGTTGGGAAGACTTAAATCCAAATAATATCTTGGTTTTAGATTGTGCTGATGGAAAAATCCAACCTCTTGGTCTATCAAGAGAAGAGGGTGGACACGCAAGAGACTTATTTGCTCAAGGTGGCAGCTTTCAAGCATTAGGTCCTACTGATAGGTTCCTAAAATCAATTGGATGTATTTAAAGAATATGGAAATATCCATATTTTTTTATTTAATAATAAGCTTAAATAAGATATAATAATAATAGGAATATGGTGGTGATGATAAATTGAGAATACCACAAATACCAATTTTTAATTTTGGGGGACAACAAAATACACAAACCAGTAGTGATTACCAAATTAAAGAAGATATCTCTAGAGGTAACCAACAATATAGTACAAACAATGTTAATAATGTCGATAGTGTTGATTTAAGTGGACAAGTAAGTGGTAACAAAAAACCTGGTACTTTCTCCGAAATATATAGACAAATTACTGGGGATGTAACATCTACCGGAGCTACTACAACTCCAGTTGCTACTTCATTAGTTTATCGTACAACTCCGTCGCCAACCAAAACACCGTCGCCAACTGCGACACCATCACCTACGAAAATACCAATAGCGACACCATCACCAACAAAGATTCCAATTAAAACTCCAAAACCAAGAGTAGCAGTACCAACTCCAGCTAGTAATAGTTCAATTTATAAACCAAAAAATTTAGCTGAAGCAAAACAAATATATGGTGAAAGAGCCAATATGAAATTAACTCAAATTGGCGATAACTACTATTATGTAGTAGACACTCCATTAGAGGTTACTGAACTATCAGCTTATTGGTTAGCAAATGGTATGCATCAACATGCAGGATTCTTTCCAAGCGGTTGTGATTATACTGCTAGATATGCAGCATACGACCTAATGTGGGGAATAAAATCATCTAAAAACGATATGAAAAAAGGTATGATTCACCCCGGTGCTGGAGAAGGACCATATAAAACCATCATTGATCATAGTTTTAACTCTCGAAGAGAAGCTGAAGAATTCTTATATAATCAACTCAAAGCTGGATATGCAACGACCATAGCCATAGAACATCCAACTAGAGATGGTGACAATCGTCACGTTATTACGGGTGTTGGTATGGATCCAAGTGTCAAAAGCTTTGATGACTTTGACTTATCTAAAGTATTATCTTTAGATAATGCCGATGGTCGTTTAAAAACCTTAACAGGTAAAAAATTGGTTTACAGAGAAGGTGGCTACCATATAGGAGCACCAAGTAAAAGCTGGTTAAACCTACTTAAAGCAAAAGGAAAATTATAAAAAAATAAAGAATAGAAAGAGGCGATTAATACGGATTACGAAATTGAATTAAATACTCTTCAATCAAAAGATTCTGAATTACAAGAAATAAAAGTAAAATCTGAAGATATTTATAATGAATTTAATAGTTGTTATCTATCTCAGTTATCATCAACAGAAATAGCTAACTTACCAAGTAGTATAAAACCTCTTGTTGAAAGACTAAAGAAAGGTGTTACTAATTCCAATACTTGGTATACCAACTATTGTAAAGAACTAGATAATTTAGAAAACAATCTAGCTTCATTCAGTTTACCATCATTAGAAGCACCAAAAATATTTAGTAGTAAATTTGAAGACTTATTTAGTAAAAAAACAATGCCAGTATTAAAAACTGGTGGTGATATTCATGCTCTTGCTGCACCAAAATCTCCTGATACTGGTGAAGCAACAACATTTACAGTATCAGTACCAGATGATCTAAAACAATCTGGTTATACTGTAACTGGTTATGACTACTGGATTAACAGTGGTTCACCAATGTCTTGGGCTCAAGGAACAAACCAAAGAAAAGTGGCTGAAATATGGAAACAACAAGGTTCACGTTTCAAAAATGGTATTGCCGTAATAAATGTCAATGGAGTTGATCACTACTTAATAGCAACTGCTAAAGTCTTTGGTCAAGTAGGCGACAGTGTCTCAGTACACTTAAAAAATGGCCAAACAGTACCATGTATAATAGCTGATGCTAAGAGTACACATGACTCTAATTACACTAGATATGGTCATGCAACTAGCGGTGGTGCAATCAATGTTTTGGAATTTGAAGTCGAAAGAGCAAAATACAAACAATCAGGAAATCCTAAGACTAGTTCTTGGGGCTTAGAATGGGATAGTAGTAGTGGTGTCAGAACAGTTGATAACCATGGATCTATCGTTTAACTAATAATTGACAAAAAATTGTCACTTTACTTGAATAAATAAAAAAAACATAATATAATTTAGTTATAGTGAACATAAGGAGGAAATTTATATGGGTGGAACATTAAACGTTGACACTAGTAACTTAACAGCAGTTGGAAATAGTATTATTGAAGTAGCTGCAGCAGTTAGAGCAATTTATACTAACATGACTAATACTATTAACGCTGTTACTTCAAACGAATCATGGAAAGGTGCAGCATCTGAAACATTCTTACAAAAATTTGATGCAATTAGACCTGAATTCGAAAGAGACTTAGCTAGTCTAGAAGAATTAGGACCTACAATTAATGAGGTTTCAGGTAACTATCAAACAACTGAAGAGGATAACGTTGCAGGAATTAATAATCCTGTAGGAAATTAGGAGGTAAGAATATGTTTGGAAATGTAACTTATAATTCATTAGATGAAGCTGCAACAGCTTTAAATAAGTATGCACAAGAATTAGACGATCCAATTGATCAATACTTAAATCAAGCTAACCAAATTGGTGAAGATGGAGCTTCAGCATGGGGTGGTACTGCAGCTGAATCAGTAGTACCAGTTCTACAAAAAATTAAAGCTGATATCGTTCAATTACAAGCAGCTAGTGCTGAATTCTCAGAAAATGTTAAGAGATCACTTACTAACTATCAAGATACAGATGCTAGAAATCAACAAGCTGTTAATAACGTAATTAATGGATAATAAAGGAAGAGTTTAACTCTTCTTTTTTTATGCAATAAAATTATGATATAATAATAATTAGAAAGATAGTGATACTATGATATCAAAGATTGTAAACGACATTAAATTCTTCTTTAGCCGTCTATTTTCAAGAGACGGAAAAACTCTATTAATGTTATCAATCATCGCCGGTGTCTTTGCGGTTTTAGAAGTAATCCTCTTTTTATTTATTATTAGAAGTGCAACACGTTTAAACATTCCTTTCATGTTATTATATACATACTTTTTTTACTTCTTTACTCGTTTCTTAATAAGAGCAATCCAATTCGTTTTAGTAAGAATTAATGTTTTAAAATATGGAAGCGAAGACCTTGCTTACCTAGATAACAATATTGAAGGAAAAGTAAGAAAATATAACTCTATTGTTTATTTAAAAGAAAGAGATCGCTATGGTGCAACCATCGTTTATATTTTTATTCTTATAGTTTTTTTCTTAATCATCTTACATTTCGTTTTAAGAGCTACTGTTGCTATTAAAATAATCATAACTTTAATATTATTAATACCGTTCTTATTATTCATTAGAGAACCATATGAAATAATATCAATTACTAATGTAACCGAAGATGATTTGTATGAAATGACCAAAAAAGACTTCTTCGAAGACTTTATGGATCGTATGATATTTAAAGAAAGACAAGTAATCTCACCAATAGAACTTCCTGATGAAAGAGAAAACCTTGAAAAAGCTATTGCTGAAGCCGAAGAGGAAAAACATCGACCACCTAGAAATGTTCAACCAAACCCTTTTGAAGTACAAAGACCTCCTCAAGGTAGACCAATGCCACCACAAGGTGGACCAATGCCTCAACCAATGCCACCACAAGGTGGTCCAATGCCACAACCAAATCCTTATGACATCAATGCACAAATAGATAATCAACAAATTACTGGACAATGGTGGCAACAATGAGTACACTATATCTTATAACTGGACCTGCTGGCGTTGGTAAAAGTACAATTTCTAATAAAATAGCTAATTTAAAAGAAAAATCTGTACTTATAGAAGGCGATGATATTTATCATCAAGTAGTTGGCAGTTATATGCCAGCTTGGAAAGATGGCAATCATCTAGAATTATTCTGGGAAATAAATAAACTAATTATCAATAAATATCTAGAATCTGGTTATGATGTAATCTTTAATTACATCATTGAAAAAGATAATTTAGAATTCTTTAAAGAAAACTTTAAAGAATATGAGATCAAGTTTATCGTTCTTCTTGTAAATGAAGAAACACTCCTAAAAAGGGATGCTCTTCGTCCTGAAGATTGTCAAATGCATGAAAGATGTTTAGTATTATTAAATTCATTCTTAGAAGAAAACTTTGATAGTGATTACATCTTATATACTGATAATTTAACAGTAGATGAAACAGTTAAACAAATAGAAAGTAATGAACGCTTTATAGTTAGTAGGTGATTACATGGAAGATAAATACTTACTTCCAGATTGGAAAGACAAAAATAAAATAGAAAAAGTATTCTCAGCCATAAGTATAGCTTTAGCTATTATAGTAATAATAACTATTATTATTAGTATGGTTACTAAACATAATCTTTTCTATTTATATTATTCATTTATCGTAACATTCCTAATAATCCAAGGTATGTTATATTGGAAATACAATAAACCAATGGCTATTATTGACTTTATATGTTCAATACTCTTTCTAATCACTGAAATAATAATGTTTGTTAAATAGAGTAGGAGGATCATAATGCGAAAGAAGTATAGTGGAATAACAGTTCCTTATAAACATTTTGATTTTAGAAGAAATTATACTTATTACATTTATCGAGATAAAGAATATACTGATATGAATAAATTATTCAAGGCCTTCCTAGGTTCTTATTTAACATATCATTTTGAAGTTAAAGAAAAAGAAATAGAAGTTCATAATTTAAGTGAAGTATTAGATAATCTATTAAGATTTTATGATACCTTTAAAATTCCTACTAAATATAAAAAAGAATATAGTGATTTAGAATATGATTATATTAAAGGTTTAAAAGAAGATTTAATAAAAGGTACATTACAAGTAGGATATAATCCTGATTTTAAATATTCTAAAAAAGATTTTAAAACAGTAAAAAAATTTAAATTCTGCCGTGCAATAGATCGTAAGTATAACGATGTTGTTATTCCTAAAAGAATCAAAGATTCATACTTTAAAAATGAATACTATGTAGTTGGTGGTGTAGCTTATCAATCAATTTATCGTGCTATTGACGTTGTATACGAAGGAGAATTACATTATCAATTTGGTGGAACTAAGAATCCTAACAATCGTACCCATAGCCAAGCTCATAACTTTGATGATTTAATCGGTTTAGTATTTGAAGAATCAACCAAGTTTAAAATCCATGTTCATCAACAAGATTTCTATAGTGAACAGGAATTAGAATTCTTACAAAAACTTGCCGATAAATTAAATACAATGGGCTTTGAAAGTATTGAACCAACTTATGAAGAAGAATATACAACAGAATATAACTACTTAAAAGATAATCATCGTTATATTGGTATCTTATTAAATAATATTAAATATAAACTATCTGAAAGAAGACATGAAAGAGCAGTCTTAAAAAGTCATAAAATATAAAAAGAGTATTACTTTTGTAATACTCTTTTATCTTACGCTTTTTATTTTTTGTTCTTGAAAACGATATTTTTGTTTAACATTAGGATATTTCTTATGATCTACTTCTTCTAAAAAATCTGATAATTCTCTAATAAACAAACCACCATCACCATATAATTTTCTATAAATTACATATGGAGTAACACCATCATCTGAGGATATTGCTATATCTTCAACTAAATAATGATCTCCTTTAAAATGTTTATAAATACCTTTTATCTTTAATTTTCTCATCTAAACCACCTAGATTATTATAGCATATTTAAATAAAATGCCTTATAATAAAACACATTATTTGAGGTGATAATATGTTAATATCTAGAAAACTAATTAATGTCTTTAAAGGAATCTATAATGAATATGGACCTGTTGTAACATTAAATAGATTATGTAATCTTTTAAAACTTAATATAGGTCAAATTGATATTGATAGTATTACTTTTACTGATAAGAGTATTATCATTAATTGTAAAACTCCTATCATAATTGCTTTTGAAGAGGATTATTATGTTTCTAAGAGAGATTATGGAACCTATCAAACATATAATTATTATGATTTAGATACTAGAGTCTTTAAAAAAACCTTTAGTTTTGCAACTAAAGATGGTAATCTACTTGTTCTAGATAGTATGGAAGCTGACCAATTAGATAATATACGTATCATAAAAACTACTAAAGATGACGTTGAATTTAATAATGGTTTCTATGAAAAAGAAAGAATGATAGCTAATCATTATCCAATATCAGAAGAATATAATTTCCTTGAATTTACCAATGATGATACCGATGAAAAGAAAATCATCTATATTGGTAGAAAAGATTTATATTACTATCATAACTATTCCTATGCTGATAGTAATCACTTTATGGAAGCTGCTGCTTCTATAAATACTCCAAGATACAAGGTATTTGGTCGTTCTAGAAAAACCAATGAACTATTAGAAGAAGTAGAAAAAATACCTCTTCCTAATATTCAATTTAGAGGTAATGTAGCCAATGAAAACACCAGTACAATTCATTATTATGATGTTCAAATTGAAAAAGACCCATTAGATGGTATTATTAGTATTTCCATAAGTGACTTACATGAACCAGAAGATCTTGAATATCAAGATCAATTAATGATTCAAAGTATTGCAAGAGGTGCCTTAACTCCAGAAGATATCACAGCATTATGTAGTGTCTTTACCCGTGAAAACTATGCCTTCAGTGAATATGTCATTTCTGAATTAGAAGCAATAAAAAAAGAAATGCGTATTAGAGCAGCCGAAAGAACCAAAGAAATCGATTTAATTGGTTTAGAAATGGATATGCATCCAGATATAAATGAATTTGCTTATCACATCTATGAAAATCTCGATGCTTATGATGAAGCTATTAACTCTCTAATCCATCGTGAATTATCAGAAAAAAGGAAGAAAGGCCTTAGTTAAAAATAGGGCAAAATTTGACGAAAAACCCCGATTCATTGTACAATTTTAGGCATGAAGAGGGGTTTTGTTTATGATGACTTATCAAGAAATCAATGAGTTTCTAAGTCACTTTAATACAAATTCATATAATAGAAGTCAAATTGGTAATAATAAGCATCTTATCATTACCGTTTATGAATATTTAATAAAATTAAATGTTTCCAAAGAAACAGCAGAAACACTAATAAGTAATATAGCTTATTTAAGTAAAGATCATTTAAATATATCTTTATATTTAGAAATCTTATCTAAATCAATCGGATATATCAATGAATACGATCTTAAAGATATTATTAAAGTAACTAAAGATATTCATGATATTTATTATAAAAATACCGCTAAATATGATTTAGATGATTATATTCATGATACTAATGAAGTTAGAATGAATAAATTATTCTTAAATAGAAATAACAAATACTTAGAAAAAGTATTTGAAAACAATGATGTCGTAGGATACCTATGTGATCTTAAACTAATTGCTGCTATGGAATTAGAAAAAGCAGATTATAAAGAATTCATCGGTTTATTAGAATCATTCCAAATGTATAAAGATAATTACTCACCATTATTAGTAATTAAAACATATGAAAAATTAAGATCATCATTGAAAGACTTAACTAGATTATTCTGGGATATCTACTTTGGTAATGAATACCTAGTAGCTTTAAACAAGAATAATATTCAAGTAGATGATATTTATCATAAAAATATCTTCAAATATAATAGTAAACCTAAAAAAGAACTAGCTCATCCAGTTCAATTAGATTTATTTAGTTATCAAGATGTTGAAGAAAAAGAACCTGAGATTAAAGAAAATGTCGATTGTCTACAAATTTGTTCTATCTATAATACTAGTGAACTTCCTGAGTTTGAGGAAGAACAAGACTTATTAATGTACTATCGTAATTTATTAGACGATAAGAGAGTCATAATTCTTCCAAAATTAAAGAATGATAAAAGTCATACTTATATCTATGAATTAAACTAAGAAAGATTAAATCTTTCTTTTTTTATGCTATAATGATAATAGGTGATAGTATGAATAAAGAATTGATTAATAAACTAATTGAAGAAGCCAAAGATATAGCTTCAACAAATTTTTGTTGTAACTATTCTAGTTTCACTGTTGGTGCTGCTTTACTAACTGCTGATGGCAAGATATACAAGGGTTTTAATATTGAAAACGAAGGTATTCAATCTATTTGTGCTGAAAGAGTAGCTTTCTGTAAAGCTCTATCAGAAGGAAATAATAAATTTGCTTGTATTGCCGTCGTTGGTAGAAAACTAAACGACCGTGAATTTATTAAGACTTTACCATGCGGTTATTGTCGTCAATTTATGTCTGAATATGCTGATGAAGAATTCTTAATTTATTCATACGATGACAAAGAACAAAAATTATATAGTTATAAACTAAAAGATTTATTACCAGAAAGTTTTGATTTATAAAAATGACAATAGAAGCCAAAATAAATAAGGTAATCGAGAAATTCAATAATGATGATTTTAATTTAACTAATGAGGAAATATTTCTAATCGATGAAGAAGAAATATTAACTAGAATGGTTATCAAAAAACTAGTTGAAAAACAGATTAATATTCCTGGTTATGATTTATCATCACTTGTTGATAAAGATTATTCTTTCCTAACACCTGATGAAACAGTAGACTTTTTAATTAACCTTTTCCATATTTTCATATATGATATGGGAACTCTTTATTATGATGATATAGATGGAGTTATAGCTGCTGGTGATATGAACGAAGCCGATGCTAAAAGGGTTTATGACTTAGTCGAAAATGCTCTTCGTGATCCCAATTGTCACATAGATTCTTTTGAGTGCAATGATTTGTTTACTAATAAATTACTTGATTATAAAAGATATGATATTTTAAAAAATTTTTATAATTCAGCTTTGTCTAAATTATCAACAGAAACTTGTGATCGAATTCTAAGAGAATATCCTTTTGAAACGGAAGGAATTCCTGATTTTTTTAGTAGCTATTATCAAGAACATACACCAGTATATGATCAAACTTTAGGATCTCTATTGGAAATTTCCCGTCGAAAAAAAGCCGCTGATATTGGCCATAATATCGATCCTAATGATTTAAGAAATGCTATTATTAGTAAATTATATAATGCTACTGATTTAAAAGAATTCAATAGCAATACTGATTTAAATCTTTTTATTGGTTCTTTAGAAGAACCAGCTAAAACAGCTGTTAGTAAAATGGCCTTTAGTAAAGGATTCTATCTTGAGTATTATAATGATGCTATGTCTAAACATGAGAATCCTGAAAAAATAGTTGAATTCTTAATTGATCATAATCATCCATTTTGCAATAGTGATGTTTATTCTTTATTGGATGGAATTAATTTAAATAATCCTAAAATAGCTAATTATTTCATCGAAACAGGTAATTTTGACGTCCTTCTTTCATTCGATGAAATATCATTAGAACCAATAATGCCTGCTATTTTAGCTAATGTCAAAACAAATCCAAAATATAAAGAAAAGTTTAAAGAACTTGTTGAATATGGAATAGTAAAATATCCTGAATTATTATCTTCATTAATCAACAATGGTATAGCAGAAAAGATGTATCTTCCATCAGGAATATATTCTGATGAGGTTGAGGATATCATGTTAAGTGGTTATAAAATCAATCCTAAATATAGCGTTGTAAATGAAGATAATGTTAAAAATATATCTAAATATCTAAAAACACTACTTGAATGTAAAAAGTACAAAGAATTTTTTGCTACTACTTTTATATCAGATGGTGAATATGAAAAATATGATAAGGAATTATATCCAGAAATAGTAAAAAGCTTAGACGATGTATTCTTTGCTTCTAAATTACTAACTAGTTGCTTTGGTGCAATTACTTTACATCCTGAGTTATTGAATCATTACTATGGCAAACGCCTTTTAAATGAAAAATTGTTAGATCATATTAATCACCATGAAGAATTAGAAAACTATTATAGTCATGATGCTTTCACTAAAATGAAAACATATCTTGCTAAAAAGTATAAACTAAATGAAGAAAATTTAAGTTTAATTGAATCTAAATTAGGAACTCTTGTTCTAAGATATATCGAAAATGAAAATCTTCATAGTATTATTAATTTACCAAAAGAGGAATTAATAAAAATAATTGATTTATTCCCTCAAGTAGAGTTTACTATTCAAGATGTAACAGCAGCTTATGATTCAATTATTCAATATAACTTTGGTAAAGAAAATCCAACAACAATATCTATTTTTGCAGATTTATTACATGCTATTGAAGATCATAATACTAGAGTAATAGAAAAAATAAAAGAAGTATTAATAAATAATACTAATATTAGTTTCTTAATAAAAATACTAGAAAAACATCGTATCGTAGGAATTGAAGATATTGGTTCTTTGATTGATTTAATAGTATATAAATTTGATACTGAAAAAAGTGAAAGATATAAAGAAATACTTCACGACTTAACCAATGAATATATTCTAAGTAGAAGAACTTATTATCGTAATTATAATTACTTTGATAAACAATATTCTGCTTATAAAGAAACATTCACTGAATTAATGGAAGCAATCAAACAAAAAGATCAAAAAACAATTGACTTCCTTACTAAAGAAATAGTAGAAAGTTTAGATAATGCTTTCTTCAATGAATTAAAAGAAAAGTTAGAATTACCAGATGAATTAGATACACCTGATAAACTAGTAAATCTAGTTATTCATAAAATAGCAACAACTTCTAATAATAAAAAATATATTTCTATCTTACATGAATTAACAGATCATTATCATAGCAAGATGAGAGATGAACATTCTAAAGAAATTGGTATTGCTCAAGAATTAGAATTACCATATACATTAGATGAAAGAAGTGCAAATAGAGAAGTAATTCGTTATATAACAGCATTTGCTTTTAAATTCTATGATAGAAAAACAAACGTCTCACTTGCAACACTAGTTCAAAACAAATTATTAGAACAAGGTATTCCAAAAGACTTAGTAGTTGATTGTTTGAAATATTATAGTAGAAGTTATTCACCAGCATTTACTGGTGGTTACGTAAATGATTTTGAAAAAATAAAAGAAACCTTACCATTAGTAGTAAGAACAGCATCTAAGATAATTAATGAAATTGGTATTGATAACTTCAATAGTTTTGATACTGTAACTAAATTTATCCCAAGAAACCTTGATCGTAGTTTTGTAATTAAAAGAAACTATACAGTAGACAAAACAACTATTGATGTTTATCAATTATTAATTGATTTAAATTTAACAGCACTTCGTAAAAGCGTCTTAAATAATGAACAAACATACAATACATTATTAGCAATTATGAAGAAAAGAAAACCACATTTACTTCCAAATAGTTTGAAAAAACTATTAGAAGTAGGTTCTATTTCTACTGATTATACTAATATTAGTGGTTTTATTTCTTTCTTTGATTCTATCTATGAATCAGAAAGATCTCGTTTAGCTGCTAATGGTAAAAATCCTGATGAAGCTTTATCTGGTTTAGCAAGTATCTTAATTCAAGCTGAAATACATAGTGGAATATCTAGTGTTTATTCACAAGTACTTGGTGATGAAGATGCTAAACTAATTAAAGCTAATCCTCGACCAAATAGTGCTTCTAAAAAGATTAAGAATAACGAAAGATTAATCGAAGCTATTAAACTAACTAAAGAAAACTATCTTCGTAGAGAAGTAACAATACCAACATTTGCTAGATCATTTAATTTAACAACAGGTAAACAACTAGAAGTAACAGTTGGTAACTTTACTGATCCGTCAAATTTAACTCATGGGGAACGTACTGGAGCTTGTATGCGTATTGGTGGCGTAGGAGAATCATTATTCTACTTCTGTTTAAAAAATCCAAATGGGTTCCACATCCGTTTCAATGATCCAGAAACTGGCGAATATATTTCTCGTGTATCTGGATTCAGAAATGGTAATACTGTTTTCTTAAACGAATTAAGATATAGCTGTAACCCAGATAAATATGATGATGAAGAAGTAATAGAAGCTTGTAAAAAAGCTGCTAATGAATTAATAAGACTAAGTGCTGGAAGCACTTGTCCTATAGAAAACGTTGTTATTTCCGATCAATATACGATGAGAAAAAGTGAGTATCATTTAACGAATCTAGGTGTTACTAGTATTAAAGAAGGTCTACCTAGTTTCTATACAGATGTCTCTACAAAAGCTGTTGTTTTAGCAACAACAACACCTCCATTTAAACCATTAAATTTCGATAAATCAGAAGTACCTACATATGAACCATGTCGTTCAAAGATTATTAGATCAAATAATCAACCATTTCTATCAAGTAGAATCAATAGAGTAGCTTCTATAAAAGCTATTCTTGAAGGTGTTCCATATGAGAACTTAGATCAAATAGATTTTGAAGCTGGTTTATTATATGGTATAGTAGCAGATGACTGGTACATCTATATTAATCGTAATATGGAAATCAAATATGATTATATCCCAGTAGATCCAAGAGCAAAAGAAGAACTAACTACTCATTTAGCAATCATTGATGAAATGATTAAGCGTAATGAGATAAAGGAGGAATCAGTCTATGGATTATAATCGTTTACAAATAGGTAAAATAAGATATATCAATTATGATAATTACTATGGTGAAATAGTAACAGCTAATAAAAAATTCTTATTCCTTCTTGGTGAAGATGAATTAACTAAATATTCTGCTGGTGATGTAGTCCAATTTAGAGCAGAACAAATCAAAGGATATAATAGAGCTTTCTTTGTTGCTAAATTGGATAATGAAAATAATTTTCATAATCAATATTTAAAAAGCAAAACATTTGATTCTAATAAAGGAAATGAGTAATCATTTCCTTTATTATTGTCTTAATATTTGCTATAATAAATAATGAATAAGGATGGGTTGTCTATGGAAAATAAAGAAGTAATGTATCATATTGGATTAAGTAAAAAAGATATTGAAAAAGCTAAATATGCTATTCTACCTGGCGATCCAGGAAGAGTTCCAGTTATAGCTGAAAAATTAACAAATCCAAAACCTCTTAAAGTAAATAGAGAATATACTTCTTACCTAGGAGAAATAGCAGGCGAAAAAGTCCTTGTTATGTCTACAGGTATGGGAGGTCCTTCTACAGCTATTGCTGTTGAAGAACTAGCTCAAATAGGAGTAAAAAACTTAATAAGAGTAGGTACTAGTGGTGGTATGCAACTTAATGTTTGCGCTGGCGATGTAGTAATTGCTCACGCAGCCATAAGACAAGAAGGTACATCAAAAGAATATGTGCCTGTTGAATTTCCAGCAGTAGCAGACTTAGATATAACTAACGCTTTAAAACAAGCAGCAGATGAACTAGGATACAATAACCATGTAGGTGTAGTTCAATGCAAAGATTCCTTTTATGGTCAACATTCACCTGGTCGTATGCCTGTAGGTTATGAATTAAAAGATAAATGGAATGCTTGGATAAAAGCTGGTTGTCTATGCAGTGAAATGGAAACAGCAGCCTTATATACAGTATCACAAATTTTAGGATTAAAAGCTAGTGCTGTATTACATGTAGTATGGAATCAAGAAAGAGAGAAAAGGGGACTATCACAAGACGAAAAGCATAATACTGGTTGTGCAATAGATACCGCTATTAAAGCTATCGAAATAGACATCAAAAGAAAGAAGAGATGAAATGAAAAAAGTCCTAGAGCATTTTAAAAATAATGCAATAATCTATTTAATATTATTAACATGCATAATTGTTGTTTTAATTGCTATCTTTAAAAAAGAAGAACATGAATTAAAAACAGTTGATACAAGTTTATATACTATTATAAATCTTGATCAAGCAATTCATTTATTTGATGATAATGAACCAAAGTATCTTCTTGTAAGTACTGATACTTGTTCAGCAACTGCTAGTTATACAGATACTTTAAGATATGCTATGTTAAAACATAACTTCAAAGTATATTATCTAAGATATGATGAACTAGATGCTGAACGTGATAAAGAAAAACTACAACAATTATCAGAGTTATTTAATACTAACTATACTTATGAAGGAACAACACGACCATTAATAACTTATTTAGGTTATACACCTATGACTGTTATTATTAAGAATAAAAAAGTAGTTTATGCCTTCATTGGCACAATGAATATGAGTATTCTAGATTCATTATCTTCTGCATATGGATTGGGTGATAAATAATGCCAAGAATTTCTGGAAGAGCCGTAATCTTTGATAATGATAAAGTAATTCTACTATTCCGTCATAAAAAGACTGCTGATGGAGTAAAAGAATACTATGCTATCCCTGGTGGTGGCCAAGATGAAGGCGAAACAATAACTGAATGTGTTATTAGAGAACTAAAAGAAGAATATGCAGTCGATATCGTTGTTAAAGATTATCTTGGTGATGTCGGTGATGATAAAGCTTTAGGACACGTGTACTATTGTGAAATAGTTAGTGGTACACCAGTCCTAAGTGGCGAAGAAAAAGATCGTAATAATGAAGATAATTATTACGAAATTCAATACATCAAAGTAGCTGAATTAGATAACTATGAAATCTTAGATGAAAATAAAGAATTAATTAGAAAAGCATATCAAATAAAGGAGGGAAAATAATGGCCGAAGAAAAAGAAGAAGTTAAAGAAGAAGTAATCGAAAAAACAAAACCTAATGGCAAAGATGTCTTATCTCAAGCCTTTGGTTGGTTATGTGGCGGATTACTACTATCATTTATTGCTTCATTTGTTACTACTATAAGTAAACCAATAGCTACAATAGTTTATGGCTCTTTAGGAGGACATTCCTACCTAGTATTTATAGCTTTAGAATTATTACTAGCTATTGTATTCCAAGTAAGAATTAAAAAGATGAGTACTACAACAGCCATTATAATGTATTTACTATATTGTATCTTAACAGGTTTAACTCTAGCAGGTATCTTTGTTGTTTATACTATGACATCAATTATCTATGTCTTCTTAGCAACAGCTATCTGTTTTGGAGCCTTTGCCTTAATAGGTAAATTTAGTAAAGTAGATTTATCTAAATGGGGTATTTACTTATTCTTTGCTCTTATAGCAATAATCATTTTAGAAGTAATAAACATCTTCGTAATGAATAATACTTTAAACATGGTTTTATGTATTATAGGTGTCTTATTATTCTGTGCTTATACAGCGTATGATGTTCAAAGAGCTTTAGATAAAACATTCTTAGCTGATACTGATAATAAAGGTATCTATTGTGCCTTCCAATTATTCTTAGACTTTATAAATCTATTTATTGATTTATTAAGATTATTTGGTAAATCAAGAGACTAATAAGTCTCTTTTTTATTGAATAAATTAACTTTTATGTTATAATCTATTTGTACCTGGTCCGTTGGTGAAGTGGTTTAACACATAACCCTCTCAAGGTTACATACATGGGTCCGAATCCCATACGGATCACCAGATTAAAATAAACTAGTAGAAATACTAGTTTTTTTATTAAGTATTATTGACGTACTTAAAAACGTACGCTATAATGTTGATAGAGGTGATATTATGAACTACGTAAATATTACTAATGCTAGAAAAGATCTTTACAATATAGTAAAAGAAGTAAGTGCTGGATATGAACCTATGACAATTATAAATAACCAAGGAAAAAATGTCGTTATGATTTCTGAAGACGAATGGAATGGTATTCAAGAAACACTATATTTAAATAGTATACCAGGATATGGAGAAGAACTTCTTAGAATAGCAGAAACAGAAGATTGGGAGCATGCAGAAAGATATGATCCAAACAAAGAATGGTAATTATTTAATTCTCTTTTCTAAACAAGCAGTAAAAGATCAAAAAAAGTTGAAAAGCATTGGTTTAGAAAAGAAAACAAAAGAAATCTTAAGCATGATGGAAAAGAATCCATTTGTTTATCCACCAAGTTATGAAAAACTAATAGGTAAGCATAGGGGATTATACTCAAGAAGAATCAACATACAGCATAGAATAGTTTACAAAGTAGATGAAAAGAAAAAAGAAATATATACTTTGAGAATGTGGACACATTATGAAAACATTTCTATTTATTACTAGTTTTAAAACTAGTTTTTTTATAGTATAATTAAATTTATAGTGGGGTGTTTATATGAAAGATAGTTTTATTAAAACAATAATAATTACGATAGTATTTATTGTCTTAATAGTACTATCTTTTTCTTTAAGTAAAAAACAAAATGATGAGATAGAAGAAAAGCAAATCACTAATCCCTTAAAAAAAGTTACTATTCTCGACTATACTGTTGATCTGAAAGACAACCAAAGAGAATATAGTTTTACAACTGATTGTTCAAAATATGAAGTAAATAATCAAGTAATTAATTATGAATTAAATAATCAAAATGACCCCGTATCTGTATCTTCCCATTTTTATCAAAACGATAAAGAATTAGAACTACCTGATAAATATATGACTAATTTTGATATTAAATTAACAATAAAAGAAGTAACATATAGCTTTACTGTTACCTGCAGTGAGGTGTGATATGAGAGACGAAGTTAATATTATTATAGCTTTATTAGCATCTGGTTTTTCTATTGAAGAAGCTAAAGAATCAATGTGCTTAAATAATCAGGAATTAAATAATCTTTTAAAAGCTGTAAGAGATTTAGGATACAACTATCAAAAGATCTTTTATGATGATGGTGAAATAATTGTCAAAGCCAGTCGTCGAATCAGCTTAAATCCAAGAGATCATGTTAAAGTAAATGTTAAAGAATCTACATTTCATACTTTATTTATTTCTGATACTCATATAGGTGGACCATTTGAACAACCAAGAAGATTAAAAGTAGTAT
>JAEEGL016536759.1_pt1 | contig 22048 bp, 14 predicted proteins | sample 9134231 | NCBI WGS metagenome assembly JAEEGL01 (sample SAMN16246548, study PRJNA631951) | gut metagenome | biome: gut microbiome; feature: rumen; material: fiber-attached | host: Bos | place: Iran: Karaj | collected 2018-10 | reverse complement strand
AATAAAATGTTGAATTATTATTTTTAGAATCAAAAAATTCACTTTTTGTCTTTTTTAAACTTTTAATTTTATTCATTTCAATATTATTCCATTTTTCTTCTAATTCTTTATAAAGAGAAAATTCACTATCTTTATATAAATTTTGAATATTATCTTTATTATCTTTTTTTTCTTTTTTACTAAAATTACTTAGATTTCCTAAAGTTAAAGGAAGATTAAATTTTTCATTTTCATCAATTTCTCTTTTTTTAATATCAGATATTTCAATAATTTCATTTAAATTCATTTCATTTCCAATATCATGTTCATTTTTATATTCATTTATTTCTTCATCAAAATTATCTTCTTGAATCATTTATTTTAAATATTTAAAAAATTAATAAATAATAAAAATAATTGTTTGATTATGATGAAGTTTAGTATTATTAATCTAAATAGGTCTTTGTTTAATATTAATTATTATTTAAAACCTATTGATAAATTAGAAAAAGAAATGAAAAAATTAAAATGTTTAAGTATGGAAAGAATTATATTTAAAAATAAAAATCCTTTATATAAATTAAATAATAAGGAAAAATTATTTAAAAATAATAAAAATACTATAATTAAAATTAAAACTTGCAGAAATGAAAAACCAAAATCAATAGAAAAGTTAATTAATAGATCTCAATCTTATTTTGCAAAAAGAAAGAAAAAAAAAGAAAATATAAATTTAAATAAAAAAATAAAAAAAATGAATAATACAACTATTTTTAATCCTTTAAAAATTATTGATATAAAAAAAAACCCATTTGAAATGATAAATCTTAGAGCTCAGCATTTAATTAAAAAATCAAGAAAATCATTTTTATTTGAAAATCAAAATAAAACACAATTTTCAAGTATAAGAAATTTTAATCAAGAACATATTCCAATTTCAAATATAGTTATTAAAGAAGCAATAGGATAATAAATTTGAAAAATAATATTATTATTATTACTTACAATTATTCAAATATAAATGAAAAAAATTGACATTTCAAAACATTTTAAATATTATAAAAATATATTTAAAATATTTCTTCTATTTAAAAAAAATTAAAAAGAAAAAAAACTTTTAGAAAAGTTTAATTTAAATACTTTTTTTTATATATTAACTTAATAAAAAGAAAGTAATCCTTTAGAATGTAAAAATTTATTTAAAGCAGCATCAGAATTTCCTTTAGTTCTAACAAAACCAGAAACAATCATTGTTAATTTATCTGCATTTTTCTTATTTTCATATTGTGAAACACCAGCAGTAGAAAGAGTAATTTGAACAGAAGCATAATCTTTAGCATCTAAAATTCTATTTGTTGCAAAGCATCTTCTTGGTATATATAAATCAACATAATCACCATTTGAATTTTGCATTGAATCTTATATAAATAATTAATTTAATTTAATTAAATTAAATTTATTAATTAATTTTTTTTTAAAATCTTTTTTTATTTAAATATAATTTTTATAAATAGGGAAAATATAAATATAATAAATATGATAATAAATACTTTTAATTTTAATGATATTCCAAGATGCCCTAATTGTAATTTAATATGTTCACTTAAATTAAATTATAATGAAGGAATTATTCAATATAAATGTGAAAATAATCATTTTGGTGATTTATCAGTTGATGATTATATGAAATTATATAATAAATATTCAATTTTAAAAGAAAAATGTAGTAATTGTAGAAAAAATCAAAATGAAAGTAAAGGTGATTTCTCTTATTGTTGTAAATGTTTAAAATTTTTATGTAATTCATGTCAAATTTATCATCCAAATGGAATAAATCATAATATTATTAATTTTAAAAGATATGATGCTTTATGTAAGCAACATTCAAATTTTTATGATAGTTATTGTATTGATTGTGAAAAACATTTATGTATTTATTGTAAATATCTACATATTAATCATCATTTAATCGATTTAAGTCAAAATAATTTTTCATATGAAATTAAAAAGAAATTAGATAATATTAAATTATTTTTACAATCAAAAATAAATGATTTAAATTTATTAATTCAACAATTTAATTCAATATTAAAAAATATGATTCAAAGGTATAATATATTGAAAATTTATAGTTATCTAATTTCAACATATGAATTTGAAGAAATTCAAAATAATTTAAATTACTATATTGTAGAAAATTTAAAGAATTTTAATAAAATATATGATTCAAATTCTTTAAATTCATTTGAATTAATAAATAAAGAATATAAAAATTTACTTTCAATATCAAATTTATTTCAAAATGAAAAAAAGAAAAGATATTTTTTATTTAAAGAATTTCAAACACATAAAGATTGGATATGTTATTTACATAAATTAAAAGATGGAAGATTAGTATCATGTTCAGGAGATAAGACTTTAAAAATATATAATAAAGATACTTTTGAAGTTGAATTAACAATAAAAGAACATTCAAATTCAGTTATTTCATTTACTGAATTAAAAAATGGTAAAATTATTACTTGTTCTGCTGATAAAACAATGATGGTTATTAAATTAATTAATAATAATGAATATGAAATACAACAAATTTTAACAGGAAATGAAGAATGTATTTTCAAAGTTATTGAAATTAGAGATAATGAATTAATTTCAATATCTTTTGATAAAATTATGAAAGTTTGGATTTTAGATAAAGATAAAAGATTCTTTTGTAAATTAAATATTTATTTTCAAAAAAATAATTCTTGGTGTAATATTTTAAAATTAAATGAAAAGGAATTTGTAACTTCATCTGTATTTGATAAATGTTTAAAATTTTGGAATTCAAATAATTATTCAATGATTGTTAAATTTAATGATATTGAAACTGCTTCTGATTCTCGTAAAAATATGTGTTTATTAAAAAATGATATTTTATGTGTTGGTGGTGATAATTCTAATGGATTTTATTTAATTAAAATAGTAGAACATCAAATTATAAAATTTATTTTGGGACCAAAAAGAATTTATTCTATTGAAAAAAGTATTAATAATACTTTAATATGTTCAATTATTGATGAAAATAATGATAATTCACTTATTTTTTATAAATATAAAGATGAAAAATTTGAAATTATTGAAATAAATAAAAAAGCACATTTAAAATATATTTATTCATGTATTGAATTAGATAATGGAATAATTGCAACAGGAGGAAATGATAATATAATAAAATTATGGAAAGAAACTTTAATTTAAATATAATAATAATAATAAAAATATAAAAATGAATTTAGTATTTAAAACTAATTATAATAATTTTTAATAATTGAAAAAAAATTTAATATTTATCATAATTTCATAATTAAAAAAAATTGATTTTAAAAAAAAAATAAAATAATTTAAAAAAAATAAAACGAACATTTAACCAATAATACAAAAATCAAATAAAAAACTATAAAAAAAAAATGTCACTAAAAACTATAATAACCTTAATATCAATAATAACCTTTTCCTTATCATTACGAACAAAATCAAAATCTCAATTAAGAAAAAAAGCAACATCTCAAACATTCGTAGTAGAAACAGTATATTTTGAATCACAATGTTCATCACTTCAAACAGGATTTCAATTCTCATTACAATTAACAACAACATCAAAATATTCTGGAATATTAAATAATAAAATTCCTTTAATATCAACAAACTCAGAAGACAAATCAATAGAAATAAAAACATATTGTTACTTAGAAATAAACTCAGACGAAATTTTATGTCAAACAACAGAAACACCATCAATAACATTAAAAGGACCATTTAGAATAAAAGAATTAGAATCATCATTATCATTTGATTGTGAAGATTCATCTGGAAATTCAGGAACTTGTATTTTATCATCATTTGATGATGAAAGTTTAATTGGTTTTTCTTTAGTTTCAAGTACATTAAAAGAACAAGATAGTCCTCAATTAATTGATTATCAAAAAACTGATATTGGAACTTTTCATATTGATTATGAAGAATATAATGGTTATGCTCCTGTTGTTTATTTAAATAATAAAGAAGTTTCTTGTGATGAAGGAAGTAATAAATTAGTTTGTTATGTTAATAAAAATGATTTTCCTGTTAGTAGAGGAAATACTATTGCTTATGATGTTTCTATTTTAAATGATTGTGGTATTGTTGAAGATATTGCTTTGGAAGTTGATATTAGAAATAAAGCTGTTAGTAATAATAATGTTAATTATAGTAGTAAAGCTTTTAGATTAAAGGTTGATCTTGTTTTTTTATTTGTTTTATTTTTGGTTTTGATATAGTTTTTAAAAAATAAAATTTTTTTGATTTTTTATTTTTAATTTTGTTATATTTTTTTATTGTTTTTTGAGTTTTTTTTATAATGATGAGTTAAATTTATATTTTTTAATTTTTATTAAATTTTTAATTTTTGATAATGAGTACTTTTATTGATAATTATTCAACTTTATATAATATATCAAATATTAATAAAAAGAAAAGAAATATTTTTCCAAATCTTTTCAATTCTACATTGCATGCTTCTAGAAATTTAAAAAATAAAAATGATATCATTAATTTGATTCCTATAAAAAAATATAATAAATCAATAAAATTAAATGTATTAAATAATAATACTTATCAAAAGAAATTTAAATCATATGAGACTATTGATAATGGAAATGATGAAATAATGTTTAAATTAAGGTTAAATAGAGGTAAAAAAAGTTCGACAGATTTTAAAAATAAAAATGAAAAAAAGGATAAATCTAAAATTAAATCAACTACATTTACTAAAAAAGAAATTAATTTATTAAGTAATCCTGAAAGTTATTTTTATCATTTATTTCATAGTTCAAGAGATCTTGATAATAAATTAAAAATGAAACAAAAAAAAATTACATTTAAAAAAAAAATAAAAGATATTAAAAACGGTTTTCAAAATAAAGAAGAAAATGTTTTTAAACAATTATTTTTATTAAAAAAAGAAATTAGAGATGATGATGAAGAAAAATTAAAAGGAAAAATTATAAGTACAAAAACTTTTCTTGATTTAAAAATAAAAGAAATACTTTATAATTAAATAAAAAAAAGGAAAAATAATTATTATAATTAAAATAATAATTATAAAATAATAATCTTATTTTGATTAAAGTGATCAAAGTCTTGAATATTATATTTTAATTAATTAAAATAAAACATTAATTTTTGTAAATATTATCGTTTTATTATCTAAATAAAAAATGAAAAAAAAAGAATATTTTGACGAAGATGTTGCTTTATTAAAAGTATGTGAAAAAGAAAATATTATAAAAAAAAGAAAACATATATCATTAAAATCAATATTAAAAGAAATTGGTTTTTCAAAAACTCATTTATTATCAATAATATCAGTTTATATCGCATTTATAGCAAAAGAACCTTCTTTTATTAATTTTAATATATTTGCTCCAGTTTTTTATAAAATTTATAAAAAAGAAGAAAAAAGTTATTTTATTCCAATTATAAGTGGAATATTTTTTATAGGTTATATAATAGGTAATTTATGTGTTGGAAAAATATGTGAAAAAATAGGAAGACGTAAAGGATGTTTAATAGGAGTTTTTTGTATGTTTATTTTATCACTTATTTCAGTTATTGATTGTAATCCTTATTTATTTTTAATTTGTAGATTTTTATTTGGTGTTTTTTTTGGAATTTCTGTACCTCAAATTTTTGTTAATTTCTTTGAAATTATTCCCGATGAATGGTATAAAAATTATATTTTTTTCTCTATTTTTATTTTTGAAAGAATTGGAAGTATTTATTTCTTTTTAACTGATAATTATATTACAAATGGTAAAGGATTTAGTAATTGGAGACTTGCATATTCTTTAGCATGTTTTCCTTTATTAATTACTGTTTTCTTTTTTTATAATTTTTTTAATGATTCTACAAATTTATTAATTCAAAAAGGACAAATTGATGAATTAATAAAAACATTAAATGTAATGAGACAATCAAAAAAAATGGATAAATTATCAGAAAATGAAATAGAAATTTTAAAAGAAGAAAGTAAGAGAATAAATTTAAAAAAAGATTTAAATGATTTTTCATATTGTTTACTTTTTTCAAAAAAATATATTACAAAAACAATATTATTAACAATTATAGTAGCAATGGCAGATATGAGTTCATATACAAATTTATATGCTTCACCAATTTTATTTGAAAAATTAGGAGAAAGTTCAACAAATCAAATAATGGAATTATTAAAAACTCAAATGTACCCAATAATAACAATAATAATATTAATATTTTATTCAAAATATTTTGGTAAATATTTAACAATTTTAACAGGTTTTGTAATTTGTGCATTAACATCAATTTTTCCAATATTTTCACCTAATAATTTTACAACATTAGTAACTTCATCAATTTTTATTAATTGTTTTATTATTTTTAGTGGTTGTCAAACTAGAATTTTAGTAATTGAAGAATATCCTACTAAATTAAGAGATATTGCTTTAGCTACAATTTATGCGATTACGAAAATTACTATTTCTTTAACTCCTACTACTGCTACTTTATTAATGAATAATTATCCTAATGGAGCTTTTATACAAATTGGTGCTTTTTGTTTAATTGGTATGATTGCTATTTTATTATTATCTATGCAGAAAAATTAAAAATTTTCAAAGTATAATTTAAAAAAATCTCTATTTTTTGTTTTTTGTTTTTTGATATTTTTTTGTAATAAAGTGTTCATTTAATTTATTTTTTTTTTATATTTTTTTAAATTAAAAAATTATAATAGTTTAATATAAATTTTATCTAAATAATTAAATAATTATCAAAATTATAAAAACTAATTAAAGCAATAAATGATTAAATCAATGTAAAAATATTAAATTTATTCATTTATTAATTATAAAATTTTAGTATTAAAAACTTAATTTTTCAAATTTACATATTTTTGTCAGTAATTAAAAAAGATTTTATTTTAATCTTTTTATTTGTTCCATTCTCATTAAAAAAAAAAAGAAGTTTTTAAGATTATTAACATTTTTTCTTCTTATATTTTTTTATATTTATTAATTTAATTTTATAATATAAAAGATTATTAGAAATATTTATTTATTTATTATTGCTTTTTTTTATCTTAATTTTATATATATTATAAATATTATAATTTCTTTTATTTATTGAAATAAATTATTTTTTTAAATAAAATTAAAAACATTCATAATTAGTTTTTTTAAAAAAAGGCTCAAATAAAATTAAAAAGGGCTAATGTTAAAATCTTTTATCTTTAACATTTGTTTGTTTTTATCTTTTATCGGATTGAATGTTTCATATATTTTAGAAAAAAATATAATATTATATTCAGAATCAAATTATTTAATTGGAATTAATAATCTTACTGAAAGTATAACACAAATTTCCTTCACAAATTCCCAAAATGATATTATATATATTCCAATTATCTCAAAAGATAACAAGTATTATATTGATACATCATATTTTAAAAAAACTGATTATTATTATAATAATAGAGGTGATAAATTATTTTTTGCAAAAGATTTATCTGACATTATAACTTTTAATTGTCCAAATTCAATTTTTATTGATTTTTCATTATCAAATCCTATTCATTTATCTTCTTATTTTTTATCTTTAGTTAATAATAATATATTTTCATATCCTGATATATTTTTATTTCCTCAATATAATGGTTTTAATGGAATAAAATTAGAATTTGATATCAATAAAAATGAATATTTTATCTCAAATTTAAATGTACATTATTTGAATAATTATGCCAATTTAGTAATTAATGAATATAAATCAGAAAATATAATTGTAGAAAAAAATGTTTATGTTATGAAATTTAATTATTCTTATATTAGTGATGAAAATGAATTTTTTTTAAATAATATTTACTTAAATTTATCTGCACCAAATATTAATGATTTATATAATATTTTTAAAAAAGAAAATTATTTAGATTATTTCACTTGGAAAGATGAAACTAAAGTTTATTTAAATAAAAGAAATAAAGATGATAGTAAATTATCAACTATTCATGATTTTACTTTTCCTGAAGGTATCTCAGAAAAATATTTTGACCTTCAAGCATGTGGAACAAAAATTAGAAGTTTTTTAATAAAAAATGATTTTGAAAAAACAAAATTTCAAATTGATACTGATTTAAGTGATAATGATAATAATAAAATAAAGGTAAACATTAAATCATCTAATTTTAATTTTAATAATATTGTTAAAGTATCAATTCAATTAAATAATTATCAAGAAAAAGAATTAATATTTCAAAATAATAAAACAGTTCTTTCATTTGAACTTGATTTTTTTATTGATCAAAAATTAAATATTAAAGCAGAAATTCCAGTTAAAAAAATAAGGCATGAAAATTATTTAAATTATACAATTTTTTATATTACCCCTCCAAAAATTCATTGTATATTTCAAAATTCATTTTTATTAAAAAATGATTCTATAAATTTTTTTAGTGTAGATGGAGAATGTGAAAATGGAAAAAATATTATTTTAAAATCTCAATTTTCAGATGTTAATTCAGTAATAGAAAATATTTCAGTTAATTTAAATAATAAAATTTTAACCTTATCTGGGAATATAAAAAAAAATGGAGATATAAAATTACAATATAAATCACCTCAAAATCAAACATATGAACTTGATAACACATTTCATATTATAAATGAATCAGAAATAGCAAAATGTTTTTATTCTTTTGAAGAAAGATTTTTCTTAAAATTACCTTATATAAAAAAAGATTGTATTTCAATTTTAAATAAATATTCTTTATTTCTTGTTAATGTTCAAAATTCAAATGAACAATATCAAGTTAAACTTAATGACACTGATGTTGATTTAGATTCAATGAGTGGGGTGTTAAAAAAAGGAATTTATTATTTAATAATATTAAAAAATAAAACTATAATATCAAATTCAAAAAATTATAAACGTTATTTTACTTTAATTTTCTCAGATAAAGAAAATTTAAATCAAATATCAAATCATGTAGAATTTAATACTTTTGGAATAGAAGTAGATGGTTTATATATTTATAGAGAAGATGAAAAACAATATTTACATTATAATGTTACATCTGGTTATGATTATTTAGTATTAATTGCTTATTTTGGTTATAAAAGACTTCAAACTGGATTATATTATATTTATAGAGATGATGATATTAAAGTTTTTGCTTTTTGGGTTAATAATTATCAAGAAAGTATTGAAAAAAGTGCAATTTTTAATATTCAAGTTTTAAGAGGTGGAAAAAATAATCGTTATGAAATTTCTGTAAATTACCCATATATAAAAAATATTGAATATGACAATATTTTATTTTATGAAGGTAATAATTTAATTATTAAAAAAGAAAAAGATAATTCATTTTTTTATTCAAATAATGGAAGTGTAATATGTAATATTATCTTAAATAATAAAATAGATAACATTTTTATATCTGGATATCATAAAATAACAAAAAATGAATATGATATAAATATCACTGAAATTTATTATAATGAAAATATTATATTTGGGAATGAATTTGAAGAAGAATGGGGTTTAAAATTAATTGATTTAAATAATAATGATTATGAGGATAGAACAATTAAAGAAGGGATATATTCAAATAATAAACAAGTATTAGAATTTGAAAAAGATGAATTTTTTATTAATAAAAATTCTTTGTATGTTGATTTTTCAAATACACAAATTATCGAAAATCAAAATGTTGAATTATATTATTTTTATTCAGATTTTTCTGATGAAATTAAAAATAATATTCCTGTAATAAGAAATGATGAAATTCCTTATGTTTATCTTTATTATTATAAAATATTTTCACCTAAAAAATGTAAAAATAATGAATCAAATTATTTTTATCTTTATTTAAATGTTTATTGTGGTACTTTGGGATATGATAAATATTATTTAAGTGAAAAAAATTTTAGTTATTCTCCTGATAAAATATTATCAAAAAGAAATGAATTTGAATTTGAAGAAACTGTTTTTTTAATGAAGGAAAAATCAAATATTTTTAAAATTTTAAATTATGAAGTGAATTTACCTACATTTGATTATCAATCATATAATATCTTATTTATAGAAAATATTAGTGATAAAGATAATTATATATTTAAGATTTATTTAGATAAAAAAATTTCAAAATATAATAATCTTGTAGTTGTTTTGGAAAATGTTTTTAAAAAATATAAATCTTCTAAAGTTTTAATAGATGAAGATGAGTCACAAATTATTTGCTATTTTAATAAAGAATATGATTTATCTGACTATTTTTCAATTTCAATTTATGACAGTGATTGTGATGATAATATTATTACTAATAAATTTTATTTTAAATTGAATTCATTAAACAAAATTTTACATAAAAACATTTATTTTATTAAAAAATCATCTCCATTTGATGATATATATATTCATTTAATATTAGAAAATAATTATAGCCCAGAATATCTTTTTATAGAAAATCAAATTGAAGAAATAGAATGTAATAGTATAGAAGAAACTTTAAGTGAATGCAAATTTAAAATTAATAAAAATAATTATCAAACAAAATATACAATTAAGTATTTTAATTTAATTGAAGAATTTTACATTTATGCATATGATATAGAAGAAGCAATTCAATATAAATGTTTAAATGAAATGAATAAAATTAATTTTAATTTATTAATTGATGATTCATATAATAATGAAATTGAAATTATGAATTTAAACTCTGATTCATTAGTATTTGATAAAATTTCTACAAATAAATATTTTATTTCTTCAAATAGTTTAGAAAATAATTTGATAATAATTGAAAAGAATTCAAAAATTGAATTATTTACTATTGATTATAAGGATAATATAATAATTAAATCATATCCTATACTTAGTGATGAAATTATAATGTTTGATTTTTCCCAAAAAAATAAGATAATCACAAATTATATTCTTTTTAAATTTTCAAATGAAATTAATATAAATGAAATAGAAAATTTAATGCTTATAAAAAAAAATCAAACATTCAAAAGTATCCAAATTGAAAAAAATAATAATTCAAATACAGAAATAATTGGATATTTCGAAAATAATGGATTTATTTTAAATGATTCTGATTTATCGTTTGATTATATTCCTTGTAATCAAACTATTTTTATAGAAAATATATATATAGAAAATAAAACTAATATAGATAATGTAAAAGATTTTTGTGATGAACCTAAAATATTTAATCCATTATCTTTAGATTGTGAAACTTGTAATAAAATATATACTGAAAAACAATATTATTTCAATGGAATTTGTGTTGATAAATGTGATATTGAAAATAATTATTATATATCTTCTAATTATGTTTGTAAAAAATGTGAAGAAGGATTATTTTTATTTGGAGACAATTGTATAAATTTTGATGAGTTAATAATATTAAATTTAACTGAATATTGTAATAATTATTGCTTAAATAATGAATATTGTTATATTAAATTTAGTGATACTGAAGATTCTTTAAAATGTGAATCTTATACTTTTGAAGGTATAACAAAAGCTTATGTTTATAATAGAATATTAGTTTCTGAAAAAGTTATTATTGAAAATAATATCAAAAAATTTTCTAGTAAAAATATTATATCTAATGGTTATATCAAAGAATATAGTGGTTCAACTCTTATATTAACTAAAAAGATAATAAATTCAGAAAAAAAAATGAATGATATAAAAGATTCAAAAGGAATTTTAGTTGAATATAAAAATAATTATATTAAAGTTATGGAATTTTAAATATAAATATAAAAATATATAGAATTTGTTTCACTTTTTAATTTTTAATTTTGATTTAATTGGTTTTGATTTTTTTTTAATATTATTATTATATTTTTGAATTACAACTTTCTTTTTTGGTTTAACATCAATTTCATTAATTTTATTTTCAACAAAATCATATACAGGAATATTTCCAAATAAATCACTATTTTTTATATTTTTATTATCTTCTATTTTTTTAATATCATTTTTTAATTCATTTTCATTTTGAATATTATTATTTTTATCATCATTCACTAAAGAAATAGAAGATGTTAATTTTTTAGTTTCAAATAAATCATTCATTAACATTTCTTCTTCATATTTATCTTTTTTTTGAGGTAAAATATTATTTATATTAGAAATTCTCATAGGTAATTTAATAGTAGAAATTAAAATTGCTTTTTTTCCTTTTTCAACATTCATTAATTGATTATTATTAATTTTTTCAACAAGAAAAGGAATTTTTAACAATTTATCACAATTAAATCTTTTAGTAGGATTAACAATAATCATTTTAGAAATAATATTACTTAAATTATCAGAATAAATATCAGGAATAGGTTTATATTCTCCTTTATTAATTAATAAAGCTAATTTTAAAATTGAAGTTGATCTAAATGGACAAACTAAACAACACATTTCATAAATTATACATCCAACACTCCAAATATCAATTTTATTATCATATGATTTATTTTCCCAAATTTCAGGTGCTGAATAATATGGTGTTCCTGTTTTTGTTTGAGCCATTTTATTTTGATTTAATACTTTAGAAACATTTAAATCTCCTATTTTAACAATTCCATTTTTAGTTAAAAAAATATTTGCTGATTTTAAATCTCTATGAATTATTTTATTATCATGTAAATATTTTAATCCAAAAAGAATTTGAATTAATATATTCCAAATTGTATTTTCATCAAAAAATAATTTTTTTTTTGATAATTCTTTTATTTTTGTTTCTAAATCTCCATCGTCTGCATATTCCATTATAATATTTAATGTTTCACTTTCATCGTCGTAAAATGCTTCTTCGTAACCTATTATGTTTTTATTATTTAGGGAATATAATATTCTTATTTCATTTACTGCATGTTCTTTTTCTTTTTGATTTAATTTTGATAATTTTACTCTTTTCATTGCAAAAATTTTTTTATCTGATTTTCTTGTTACTAAACATACTTTTCCAAAGGAACCTGAACCTAAATCTTCTCCTATTATGTAATTTGATAAATTCATTTTTATATTTTTTTTATTTCATTTTATTAATTAATTTTATTTTAATCTTTTTAAAGTAAAAAAATCGTTTTGATATTTTTATTAAAAAATATAATTTATTAAATTAATTTATATAAATTTTTTATTTTGAGCTTTTTTTAGTTCAAATTTTTATTCAATATATCGACTGTTCATATTTTCAATATATGGAATATTTATTACTTTTTTGATTATTGATTCAGATTCTTTTAATTGAAGTAATAAATTATTATTTAAATGAATTTGATAAAATTCTTGTTGATATGTTTTATTATTTTCAAATTTATAACTGTTATTTTCTTCAATTGGAGATAAATTTTTTTTTAATATTTTATTTTCAAATGAATTTTTATTATTTTCATTTTGAATTTGTTGTTTTCTAAATAAATCTTGAATAATGACCACACCATTTGATTTCTTTTTATATCCAAAATTATTTCTTATTATCCAATTCATTATTTGAATTTAAATTTATTAAATTTTAATTTATTTTATAAATAAAATATTATAATTAATTAAGGTATTTTAATTTTTATATAGTTGATTAAATATAAAAATAAATATTTCTATTATAAAAGGATGTTTGATATAATATTTTTCAATTTATTGAATATTATTTTTATTTAATATAAATGAAAAAAAATAATATTAAAAAGTATGAAACACCTAAAAAACTTCATCAATTAATTGAAGATTGTGAAGAATATTTAATAAATTTTGATTCAAATATTAAAGAACATTCAATTCTTTCATTTTTTTCAAGTAATATATTTGTAAAACAAAAATATTTAGATTTATTATCAAAGTCTTATCTTGATTTATTTTCTATTAATATCTTTTTTTTAGTTATGTTTCTTTTGTCACAAATTGCACAAATTTGTTTTTCAGTTTTTGAAATAGAGAAGAAAAATAAATATAGAAAAAGAATTATAATTATAGAAATTATACTTCTTATTATTATATTTTTATCTATTATTCTTTTATTATCAAAAAAAATACAAGAAAATAAAATTTATATTTTAATAATTTCATGGATATTATTTTTATTTTATTTTGTAACTATATTAGTAATAATGTATAATAATAATACATGTGGAAAAGGAATTTTTATTTCAAAATTCTATTCATATTTTATATCTTCTCATATTTTAATGATTTTAATGATTACAGCTAATATGTCTTTACATTTTGGTCATTTTTTTATTATTGGATTTTTAGATATTTTTATATTAATAATTTTAAATATAACTAATTATAAAACAAATTTTTATCATTATTCTAATTCTATTATCTTAACAGCTTTATTTACTATTAGTCAATCATATAAATTTGAATTATCAATTAAAAAAGTATTTGATTTTTGTGTAGAAAAATATTATTCATATTTAATAAATGAAGAAACTTTAGAAAATGGTGATATTGGTATTTGTTTAACAACAGATGATTTTGAAATTTTAAAAATGAATCAAACTTTAAATAATAATATGAAAGAAGTTTTTTCTTTTGAAAAAGCTAAAAATAAAAATTTTCTTTTATATAATTTAATCATTCAAAAAGATGAAACTATTATAAAAGGTGAACACAGGAAAATTAATTTATTACAAGCAATTGAAGAAACTATTAATAATTATATGATAAGAGGTAAACAAGATAATTTAGAATATTTTGTTCCTTTAGGACGTTTTAAAATAAAACAAGGAACTAAATTATTTAGTATAAAATTTAAAAGAATATTAGTTAAAAATTATGAAAAAAATAAAAAAAAAATATTTAAAAATCCTGATTTTAAATTAAGTGAAATTTTTGATTTAAATAATTCAAGTAAAGTAAATTTAAATATTTCAAAAAATAATATTACATTAAATAATTCTGATAATATATTAACATTTCCAAATATATCTGATAATGAAATCTCTAAAAATAATATTTATAATTATAAATTTATTTTTACATTAATAACAAATAATAGAAAACTTGATAGAATGAAAGTAGAACAAATTTATCAAAAATTAATATTAACAAAAGTAAGTAATGAATTTAATACACCTGTACATTTAATTCAAGATTTAATGAATAAATTAATAAAAGAAAAAGAAGATAATGAAGAAAAAACATTAAATGAAAGTAAATCTCCTTTTATTGGTGAAGAATCAAAAAGTCCAAAAGATTCTCAAGCTGAATTAATGATGAAAAATAGAGAATTATTTGATGATAATAAAACAATTAAAAATTTATCTTATCGAGACAGAAGAAGTTTAACATCAATAAAATCTAATTCAGAAATGTTTCAATATAATAATATTGAAACATTTTTATTTATAAAATATATTGCAGATACAATTAAATTAAGTGCAATGGATTTAACACAATATATTAAAATACATAGTACTTCAGATAAGACTATTGAAGAATTAAATTTAGAAGTTTATACACTTTCTGAAATTAGAGAATATATAGAAGGAATTGGAAATGCTTATTTAAATTTAATGGGAAAAAGTATTAATTTTATTACTACTATGGATAATCTTTTAACAAAAAGAAATATTGAAATAGATAAAGATAAATTAAATCAAATTTTATCTAATTTAATTAGTAATTCTATTAAAAATACAAAAAATGCAACTGGAATTATTGCAAATATTAGTAAAATGAAAGAATATGATTTAAAATATTTTGAATATGGAGCTAATAAAGATATATTTGAAAATAATAATTATAATATTGAAATTAATGCTACACAAATTTCAAATATAAATAATATTGAATTAGGTTTAGTTATATCAATTGAAGACTCTGGGACTGGAATAAGTAATACTTTAATAAAAGATATTAATAGTGAAGGAGTTACTTTTTATAGGAAAGATACTCTTGAAACAAAAATTAATAATTCTGAAGAATATATGATAAGTAAAGGATTAGGAAGTGGATTAAAAATTTGTAAAAAATTATCTGATGAAATGGGAATTAAATTAAAATGTCATGTTAAACCAAATAATACAGGAACAATATTTAAAATTTATGTAAAAACTGAATTATTTTATAACTGAAAAATTTACATATAATACTAAATAAAAAAAAAATTAAAAAAATACATTATATTTATTTCTATAAATAAACACATTATAAAATTACAAATTAAAATTTATTAATATTAAAAAAATTTTTTTTACCAATTTTTAAAAAAAAAAAAATAATTATTTTCTTAAATCTAAATAATGAATCTTAAAAAAAATATTTATTCAAATGAAATACCTTCAAAAAACTGAAATAATAGACATACCATCATCAGTAAAAGTAACAGCAAAAAGTAGAGTAGTAACAGTAAAAGGACCACGTGGTGAATTAACAAAACAATTTAAACACGTAAAAATAGAAATAGAAGTAAAAGATAATAAAATACTTGTTCATACATATATGACAACATATAAACAAAGTGCAATTTTACATACAATATCATCTCATATTAGAAATATGATTAAAGGAGTTACTGTTGGTTTTAGATATAAAATGCATACTGTAAAAAAACATTTTCCTATTGAAGTTGGAATTAAAGATGGTGCTGTTGAAATTGGAAGATTTTTAGGAGAAAGAAATGTTAAAACTATTAAATTATTAGAAGGTGTTACTGCAAAAAAAAATGAAAAAGATCAAGATGAAATATGGTTTGATGGAATTGATATTGATAAAGTTGCTTTAACTTGTGCTCATGTTTTTCAATCTTGCTTTGCTAAAAATAAAGATAGAAGAAAATTTCTTGATGGGATTTATGTAAGTGAAAAAGAAACTATTGAAAAGTAAATAAATTATGTTTTTTTTTTTTTAGAATATAAAAATTGATTTTTTTTTCAAATTTTTTTTCTTTTTTTTTGAAAAAAAAGTGATTAATTTATTTTTATTTTTAAAAAAAATTATTTTATTTTAAATTTTATATGTAAAGATGATAATAATAATTCATTTTTATAATTTATAATTTTAAAAATTTTTTTTTAATTTATATAAAAAATTTAAAAAGTATATTTCAAATAAATAATAAAAATTTACCTTATTTTAAAACTTTTTCAAAAATATATAATTAATGCCAAGATATATTAACTTTCTTATTTGGACACAAAAAATTATTATTAAACAAAAATATTTTTCTAACAGATTCACTTAATTTTTCTTGAGTTAAAGGTGGATCATTAGCATAAGGATTTCTTTTTTTTTTCTCTTCTTCTTCTTCTTGTTTTTCTTTAAATAATCTTTCTTCTTCTTCTTGTCTTAATCTTTCTTCTTCTTCTTCTCTTAATTTTTCTTCTTCTTCTAAATCTTTTTTTTTCTTAGCAAAAACGACTTTAGGACTCATATATCTAGTTTTTAATCCATCACATTTTCCATAAAAAATTCTATTAATAAGTCTTCTTTCAAAATTACTATAACCTTTTGGAACGTTTATTTCATTTGGTAAAGTAGTACTATTTCTTAAACAATTTTGAATATTTACATCACCTGAATATTTATTTGTATTTTCATTAATAGTATATTGAACATAATAATCTCTTCCTTTACCATCCATATGATATCTTTTAATTGGTTTACTTAATGAAAGATCTTGACTTTTATGGACTGGTGGTACTGAAGAAGGAGGGCCTGGAGGAAAATAATCTGAATTTTTTAATATTGAATATGTTATATATGTGTCCCTACCATTTCCATCATTTGGATAACGAGGTATTTTAGTATTTACTGTTAAAGATTTTTTTGTTCTGAGATTCATTTTTTTTTTAATTAAAATTTTAGAAGTTATATTAATTAATAATTAAGAAAGAATATATTAAATATAAAAAAGAATAAAAAAAAATATATTTGAAAGAATAAAAATAGAGAAAAGGATTGAAATTAATAAAAAGTTAATATATTATATTTTGATTAATTTATGTGAAAATTCAATTTAAAAATATATTTAGAAATCAATTGAAAAGAAATTTGAGAAATATTAATGGGATAATTCATGAAATAAATAAAAAAAATAAAAAATCACCAACATTAAAAAATATTATATAGCTGGAAAATGTTTGATTATTAAAATAAAAATAAATATAAAGATTTTAACAAAATAATGTTTAATAAAATATTATATAATTAAAAATACATACAAATAAGTTTTTTTTATATTTTTTTTAACTTTTTATTATATATACAATATATTTTTATATAATTTTTAGTATCTCATTTTTTACTAAAAATAATAATCTAATATTTTTTTAAATATTTAATTTTTTCTTTTAAATTATTTCTCATTTATTTTTTTTAGTTTTTTTCCTTTATTTTTTTTAATTATTTATATTTATAATCCCTTTTTTTTAATTCAATCAATTATTATTTATTTTGTTTTATACCCTTTATCATATTATATTGAAATAATTGTTAATCATTTGTTGATTTATTTTTTAACTTTTATAATAAAAAGATAGTTTTTGAGATCTTGTAATAACTTAAATAAAAAATATATATTTTATATTTTTAGTAAATATTTATAATTTTATTACTTATATTTTTTTATAATATAACAAAAATGGATGAAGAATTTGTTAGAATAGAAAATGATATAAATGATAAAAATTGTTATATAAATGTAGTAATCCAAATAATTTATCATTTAAATGATTTAAAAGAAAATTTATTGGATATTGAAATTTACAAAGAATCTCCTCAAATTATAACTCAATTAGTTTTATTACTTTCTTCATATTCAATTGCAAAGACTAAAAAAGATTGTATTTTACAAAATAAAAACTTTAGAAATGCATTATCTTTATATTTTAAAGACACAAAAGAATTTCAATTAAAACAAGAGGCAGATCCAATTGAATTATTACAAATTTTATTAAATTTTATTCATACATATGTAATAACAAATTATAATAAAATTGGATATAGTGATAAAAAATGTGAACCTTATTGTTTAATTCATAAAGCATTATATATTGATTTAACGGAAAAATCATATTGTTGTAATAAAAATTGTGATTTTAAAAATATAACAAAATATGATTCAAATTATTTTATTCATTTAATAAACGTTTCTTCAATTTTACAAGTTGCAGATTCATATTTCTCATCTTTTATAAAGTTTAATGAAAAATTAATTAATTGTGTTAATTTAGGGAGGAAACAATGTCCAAAATGTAATTCTTCAGATATTAATTTTCAGTATATTTGTAATTATACTGGAAAATATCTTTTATTACAATTAATATGGGAAAATGATAGAATTAACTTTCAAATATTATTAAAAATATTTTGTATGATTAATTCTAATTTTAGTCTTTCTTCTTTGTTTGGTGAATCTCAAAATTCAATTTTTTCTTTTATAGGTTTAGTATTATTTTATTTAAATCATTATATTTGTTTATTTTATGAAAATAATAAAAAACAATTTATTCTATATGATGATTTAAATATTGAAGTATATAATACATGGGATGAAGTAGTAGAAAAACTTTTATTTGGTCATTATCAACCTATTTTATTAATTTATGAAAATAATAATGATAGTAATAATAATTGTACATTTAATTTAAATGAAGAAATTTATAAGAAATTTTCTGAATTATGTGATGAAAGAGATAATGGATATATGAATAAAAAACCAGTAAAATTAATAAATAATGATGAATGGGAATGTAAATATTGTAACACTATTAATAAAAATAATAATGATATATGTAAAAAATGCAAAAAAAAAAATGAAATAATTTCTTTACTTATTAAACAAGAACAATATAATATTAAAAATAGAAATTCTTTGTCAAAATCAACTATAAATAATGAAAGCAAAAATAATGTATGGAAATGTAAAATTTGTAATTCAATTAATAAAAATGATATATATACATGTATAAAATGTGGGAAAAAAAGAGAACAAATTTTAAGGTTTTTTTCTCAAGATCACAAAAAAATTAAAAATTATCAAGAACCACTAAATAATTATAACAATTCAGAAGAAAATTCAAAAAATAGTGTTGAAAATAATACACCAAAACATTTAAAAAAACCTTTTAAAAATTCATCTTTATATGAACAAAAAATTTCTGATAATCCTTTTGATATTCCTCGTGAAAAAACATATATTTTTAATAGAGAAAAAGATTTAAGTTTAGAAAAAATATATTCAAATGACAATAATGATAAAAATGAAAAAAATATAAATAATCAATTTTTATTTCGTTCAGTTAAAATTCAAAATGAATGGAAATGTCCTTTTTGTAAATCTCTTAATTCACAAGAAAAATGTGCCACATGTGGAAGAAGAAATAATGGTTTTAATAAAAATATAGTTAATAATGGTTGGGAATGTCCAAAATGTAATTATATAAATCCATCTATTGAAAATAGTATTTGTTATAATTGTCATTTTTTATATAAGATTATTGCAACAATTAATAATAAAAGAGATAAAATTAAAAAAAATAATTCTGTTGATCCTTTGGTGAGAAATACTATTAAAAAGGAAATGCAAAAAAATGAACAAAAAAAGAATATAATGAATAAAAATATGAATTATAATATTAATGAAATACATAATATTAAACCAATGATTATAAAAGATAATGAAAATAAAAATATATTCAGAGCTAATATAAATAAAAAAGAAGACCATTTAAATAAATTTTTATCAAAAAAATAAATTTATATTAAATTTTATTAAAATAAATTATTTAAACATTTAGAACACATTAATAAAATATTATTGTTATCAAAATATAAAACAGTAATATCTGAATTACATTGTGAATGCTGTTTTAAAATTTGTAAATAATTATCCATTAAATTATCTAAAGTATATTTTTCATTAAAACAATTTGAATCAATTTCAAATTTGAAACATTTATTACAACAAATTACATAATTGCCAATTGCCAAAACTGGAAAACTACATTTTGGACAAAAACTTATATGATAATCATTTATAGATTGATATACATATTCATCAATATTATCTTTAAATTTAATTAATATATTTTCTACATATTCATCTAAATTAATTTCATTTGATGATAAATCATCTATTTGCATATTTTTTTTATTATTAGAATATTCATCTTCGTAATTAAATCTTTTATTATTAATATTATTTAAACGTTCTGTTCTTAATTTTCTTTCTTTTTCTATTATTTTTTGTTTTAATATATCTTTAATTGATAAATTCATATTGTTCATTTCAAAAAATCCTTTTTTTTTTTCCTTATTCATAATAAATATAAAAAAAATAATTATAACTATTATTTATAATTAGTCATAAAATAAATAAAACATTAATAAAAATAAATAATATATATTATTATTTAGTAAAACAACAACATTCTTTTATATTTTTTCTTTCATATTTTCTAAAAATTTTATTTATTTCAGAATTAACAATTAAACTTTTAGCTTTTTGTAAATAATTAATTGGCCATTTAGAATAATATTCTAAAAGAAATTCAACTAAATTAACATAATTCATTCTAACAGCAACATCTAAAACACTTTCATTTTCACAACTTAATTTTAAAGGATCTGCCCCATTATCAATTAATATTTTTGCAATTTTAGAATAACCATTTAAACAAGCTGCATATAATGGAGTATATTTTTTATAATTCATATCATTTACAAAATTATGTTTTTTTATTAATTCTATTATTTTATCTTCTTTTTTATCATAACCATATTCAATTAATTGAAATAATTGAATTTGATCTGTTATATAATCCATTTGAGAATCAATTATTTTTTCTTCTTTTTTAATTGTTATATCTGTTCTTTCTGTTTTTTTTCCTTTTTTCATTGGTTCAAAAACTGAATCAAAATTTTCAATTGATAAAGGTTGAATTTTAAATTTACTTAAATTTCTTACTGTTCTTACTGTATTTATTAAAATATGCCATTTACGAATTGATGATAAATTTTGAAAATTTGTCCTTTGAGATAATATATTTATTGAATTTTT
>JAEEGL016224289.1_pt1 | contig 22048 bp, 10 predicted proteins | sample 9134231 | NCBI WGS metagenome assembly JAEEGL01 (sample SAMN16246548, study PRJNA631951) | gut metagenome | biome: gut microbiome; feature: rumen; material: fiber-attached | host: Bos | place: Iran: Karaj | collected 2018-10 | reverse complement strand
CAGGGCGACAATGCGCCGTATTACTTCAACTATGTCGATACGGAGACGCCGCACCTGTTCCCGCGTCTGATGGCGTATATGGGTTATGATGCGGTGATCGTGGGCAACCATGACATCGAGACGGGCCATCCGGTGTACGACCGCGTGGCGGCGGACCTGAAGAAGAACGGCGTGGATTTCCTGGCGGCGAACGCCATCCGCAACGACGACGGAAAGCCGTATTTCACGCCCTATAAGATCGTCAAGCGGGCCGGCCTGAAAGTCGCCATCCTCGGCTATACGAACGCGAACATGAAGGCCTGGCTCACGGAGGAACTCTGGAGCGGGATGCATTTCGAACCCATCGTGAACCAAGTCCAGGCCGATGTGGACGCCATCCGGGCGAAGGAGAAACCGGACGTGATGATCGTAGCCATGCACTCGGGCACGGGCGCGGGCGACGGCAGCCAGCTGGAGTCCGAAGGCCTGGACGTGTTCCAGATGGTCCAGGGCGTGGATTTCGTCCTCGCGAGCCACGACCATCGGCCGTATGTGGATGACGACGAGGACAATGCGTTCCTCAATTCCGGCAGCCACGCACGCAATGTCGCCGAAGGCACGCTGCGCCTGACCGTCAAGGGCCACAAGATCGTCGACCGCTCTTACGATTCCAAGACCATTCCGGTCCGGGCCGACAAGGCCGATGCCGAAATGCGGGCGCATTTCCAGAAGGACTACGAGGCCGTCAAGGCCTTCACCCTCCGGGAAGTGGGCGTCCTGAATACCGACCTGTGGACCCGCGACGCCTTCCGGGGCATGTGCGACTACCTGAACCTGGTCCATACGCTCAGCATCGGCTGCCAGCCGGCGGAAATCTCGTTCGCCGCGCCGCTCACCTTCAATGGCCACGTGGCGTCCGGCATCATCCGGTACAACGATCTTTTCACGATCTATCCGTTTGAGAATCAGCTGTTTGTGGTGAAGATGACGGGCGAGGAAGTCAAGCGTTATCTGGAACTATCCTACGACAAGTGGATCAACACCATCGCCAAGGCCGACGACCGGCTCCTCAAGATCGAGGCCCGGGATGACGCCCGTACCCAACAGCAGCGCTGGTCATTCGTAAACCGTTCCTACAACTTCGATTCTGCGGCCGGCATCAACTATACGGTGGACGTGACGAAGCCCTGCGGCGAGCGCGTCGCCATCGTCTCGATGGCCGACGGCGCCGCCTTTGACCCGCAGAGAGAATACAACGTTGCGATGACCTCTTACCGCGCTTCCGGCGGTGGCAACCTGATGAAGGAAACCGGCATCGACACGGACAACATCGACGAGCGCGTGGTCGCCCGCTATCCGGAGATCCGCAACATCCTGTACGATTACCTGATCAAGAACGGCTCCATCGATCCGGAAGTCATCGGCAAGCCCGCCGTCATCGGCCATTGGGAGTTCGTTCCCGAGAAACTCGTAAAACCGGCGATGGACCGGGACATGGACCTGCTGTTCAAGAGATGAGTATCCGCCGTCTGATTTTGCTGGGGGCCGTCATCGGCCTCACGCTTTCCTGCTCCCGCACTGTAGAGCCGGGCCTGTACACTGTGCAGGGTGGGTACGTGCGCGTTTATGTCGATTCTTTAGGCAATACGAAAGCCCTCATGTACCGCGATACGAGCGGGGTTTGGGCCGATACCACGACGGTGGACCTGAAGGCGGAGAAACTGGCCATGAAGCCCTATGAGGCTCCCGAATACCATACGTTTCCGGCCCGCGAACAGTACCGCGAGCCTGTGTTCAAGGTCAGGGAGACACAGGACGTCATTTATGGCCGGGTCGTCCAGAATGATGGAGACCAGGCTGGGACGCGTATGGACCTGGCCATGGACCTGTACATCCCGGAGGACGGGGGAGAGGTCGCCCGCCCGCTGCTTGTGACTTTCCATGGGGGAGCCTTCCTGAACGGCGACAAGCGGGACACGTCCCTGGTCGAGTGGTGCCGTTATTTCGCTTCCCTGGGCTATGTGGCCGCTTCCGTCGACTATCGGCAGGGATACCGCCGGAATGTCCGGTCGACGGACGACGCCATGTACCGGGCCCTCAAGGACGCCAATGCGGCCGTCCGTTTCCTCCTGAAGCGGGATTCGCTGTTTATCCATTCCGAACGCATCTTTGCGGCCGGGGCCGATGCCGGCGGCATCCTGGCCTTGAACCTGGCCTACATGCGCGAGGAGAATCTTCCGGAAATTATTCAGGAAGAGGAAGATACGACGATTGTGGTCCGCCAGTCCCTCCTCCGGGGCTTCGATGTCCGGTCCGTGGCGAACCTTTGGGGCGCCGTTCCGGATACCGCCATCCTGCACAATGCGAAGATTCCCGTCATTTCCTTCCAGAGCCGGGAGGATCCGGTCATTCCGTTCGGCGCGGGCCGTCCTTTCGAGGATCCCGATTCGGCGGAATCAGAAGGTTTTATGGACGTCCTCCGTTCGGTCTTCGAATCCATCGTATCGGTCCTCTTGCCCGATGTCGATACCCATCCGTTCCGGGAGATGTATGGCGCCGGCGTCATACACCGCATTCTCAGGGGGCGGGGCGTCTCTGCCGAACTCCATGCTTTTGACGGTGCACGCCACAATCTCCTCGTCGGCGAAGACGGTCTGGTCGATTACCCTGTCTTTGACGAGATCAAGGAGCAGACCGCTGCATTCTTCGCATCGAAGATGGTCGTCGCCCCCGTCTCCCTGCGCCAGGATCCCGAAGACCCGCAGCTTTTCGTCATAGACAATAGCGAAGTGGAAACCTGCCTTTGGGATGTCCAGGGCGGTGTTTTGCTGGGTAAGGGCGATGATGCCATCCGCGTCCTTTTCTTCCCTGATGCGCCGGAGCACAAGGTTTCCGTCAGCGGGGTGTATATTTCGGGGTTGACTTTCAGTGAGAGCGTGACCGTGGAGCGTGGCGAGTGACGGTCCGCCAGATGTCAGGCAGGAACAGGACCGGGGAAGTGAGCAAGAGAATCCAGCCCCAGTCGCTCAGGGAGAGGGGAGCGACTTCAAAGAAGTTTCCTGCCAGATTGACAATCAGGACCTGGCCCAGCACGATGACCGCCACGATGAAGAGGAATCCGCTGCTGAAACAGTCGGAGAACCGTCGTCTCCCAGTGATGACACCGACCATGTCCGAGAGCAGGCTTCTTCCTGTCCTGTAGTATCGCGCATTGAAGATATTCCAAAACTGGGCCATCACGAACATGGAGAAGAAAATCCCGGACTCCTTCGGACTCATGTGCGTCTTGTTCCTGGACATGTCGAAAAAACCGGCAAAAAACTCCTTGATCTCCGTAAGGGAGAACAGGTCGGTCACCGCTTGGATATTCGAATGCCAGAGCAGTTGCCAGAAGCCTGCAAAAAGGAGGAAGAAGGTCGTTCCGGCGAGGAAGATGATCTTCATCATCTCACGGTCGATGATGTGGCTTCCTGGTTTGCGTGGCCTGTCTGTCATGACCGTCGGGTCAGGCGGAAGGGAGGAAAGGGCCATCGCCGCGAAGGTGTCCATGATCAAGTTGACCCACAGCATCTGGGTCACGTTCAGCGGTGAGTCGATACCTGTGGCGGCCCCCACCAGGACCACCAGGCATGCGCAGATGTTGATGATCATCTGGAACATGATGAACCGCTGGATGTTCAGGTACAGGGACCGGCCCCATAGGATGGCCTTGTTGATGCTGGTGAAGGAATTGTCCAGGATGGTGATGTCGCTCACTTCCTTCGCGCGGGCCGTACCGTCTCCCATGGAAAGGCCCACCTGGGCCTTCTTGAGTGCCAGCGCATCGTTGGTTCCGTCTCCGGTGACAGCGACGACATTCCCCTGTGCCTGGAGAAGTGTCACGAGCCGGGCCTTGTCATCGGGCCGGGCGCGGGAAAGGATGCGGAGCTGGGGCAGGAGAGCACTTGCCTCCTCGTCGGAGAGCGCGGCGAACTCAGCTCCGGTGATGATCGCTCCTCCGTCCTGATTGGAATAGATGCCCAACTGGCGGCCGATTTCGCGGGCGGTGGCGGCGACGTCGCCGGTGACCATGATGACCCGGACGCCCGCTTTCTCGCAGGCCTCGACCGATTCCTTGACACCTTCGCGGATGGGATCGGCGATGCCGACGACGCCGGACATCCTTGGAACGGGGGCTTCTTCAGGCTGGATGGCGAAACCGAGCGTGCGCATCGCCCTTTCCTGATAGCCCAGGAGCCGTTCCTCATAGTCCTTCCTTCCCGGGAAGTCCTTGCCGCACAGGTCCATGATAATCTCAGGCGCCCCTTTGTAGAAGGTGATGACCCGTCCGTCGGTGTTGTTCCTCGCAGTGGTGGACATGTATTTCGTCTGGGTGCTGAAAGGCTCCTGCCGGATGATTTCCCAGTCGCTCCGGATTGTCATGTAATCGGCGCCGAAGTCCCGGGAAATCCACTGGAGAAGGGCGACTTCCGTCGGATTGCCGATCCCCACGACGGAACCGTCCGGTTTCTCGCTCAGTTCGGCCGTCGAGTTGACGGCGACGCCTTCGATGATGAACGCCGCGTCATCACCAAAATCCGACTCCATAACTGTCATCCTGTTCTGGGTCAGGGTGCCGGTCTTGTCCGTGCAGATCACGTTCGAGGCGCCCATGGTCTCGCAGGCGTGCAGCTTGCGGACCAGGTTGTTCTCCTTGAGCATCCGCTTCATGCTGAGCGCGAGACTCACCGTGACGCTCATCGGCAGTCCTTCCGGGACGGCGACGACGATCAGGGTCACGGCGATCATGACCGAGTGCAGGATGTATTCGATGAAAAAGAGGGGTGTGCGCATCTCATCGGGGATTCCGATGAGATAGTAGATGAGACGTCCGACGACAATCAAGCCTGCGATGATGTAACTGGCGCGGGCCAGAATGGTTCCCAGCTGTCCCAATTGCCGGTTAAGCGGGGTCTCGGTCGTTTCCTCTTCCTGGATACTCTTCTCGCCTTTTCCTTCTTCCGTCCCGGCTCCCACGGCGGTGACTTGGTAGTAGCAGGTCCCTTCGAGGAGGATCGATCCCCTGAGCAGGAAATCCGAGTCATAGGTCCCGTCGTTCCCGGCTTCCGCCGATCCGGTGGCGTACTTGTGGACGAAAGGCTCTCCTGTATAGGCCGATTCATCCACAAGGAGCATGTCAGCGGCGACGATCCGGCCATCGGCGGGAACATCGTCTCCGCCCTCCAGTTTGACCAGGTCTCCGACGACGACGTCACATTTCGGGATGGAATAGATCTGCGCGCGGGCTCCCTTTGTCCGTCTCCGGACCACCTTGACGGGCTCCTCTTCCCGAACTTTCTTCCGGATGTCGAATTCCCGGTTCGCCTTCACCTCGAAAAGGAACGAGAGGCCGGTGGACAGGAGGATGGCGAGCAGGATGCCAATCGGCTCGAAAAGGAGGCGCAGCGCTCCGCCCTGCATGATTTCGTAGGCAGTCACGCCGCTGGACAGGAGGAGGATGACGCACAGGATGATGATCAAGGGATCCTTGAATTTCTCGAGATAGAGGATGAACAGGGAGGTGCGCCTGGGCTCCGGAATCCGGTTCTGGCCCTTCCCGTCGAATACTTCGGGACTGTCGGAGGCAAGGCAGTACTTCCCCCAGATCTTGTAGTCATTGGCCATATCCGAATTTTATAACGATCCGGGAACAAAGAAAGCGAAAATCCTTGGGACCGGACCCGGGAATCCAATCGGTTGGATTCTATCGGAGGGTCTTCCAGAAACGGGATTCGATCAGGGGGACCGCTTTCCGGTTCCCGTCCCGGACCAGGAACATTGACCGGTCGATGCCGAGGCTGTATGCATTCCTTGCCCGGTCGAAACGGACGTGGTACATCTGCTTGTCGGACAGCTCCTGGATGGAGTCGAAACCTTTGTTCAGGTAGGTTTTCAGGGTGCTTCGGTGTGACAGGATGCTCGAGATGTACGAGAGGAACCGCGGGTGGTGTCCATCTTTGGTGGAAATGGCCCGATAGATTTGGATCGCATTGTAAATCAAATCTATCCACGGACCGTCGGATTGCAGGAGGGATCTCTCGAAGCCTTCCAGGTCAAAGGATCCTCCGTCGACGAAGCCGCTGGCCCGAGGCGAATCGAGATAGTCGATGGCGGACTGGAACAGGTCCTGGCCGATCCCTTCCTGCCCGAATCGGAGGAGGAGCAGGTACAGGGTCCTCGCCTGCGGGGAGGACTCGAAGGAAATCAGCTTACCGCCGCAGCCGGGCAGGCTGAAGTTGAAATCGCCGTCCAGGCAGATCTCGCTGTTGATCTTCGATTCGGAACTGAAACAGTCGAACAGGATCCGGTAATACCCTTCATAGGGCAGCAGATAGGAGTCATCTCCAAAAAGGGAGACGAAGGAAAGGATCCGGTGCTTGACGTCCGAGGAAATATCCAGGCAGAAGAAATCGGAGGAATTATGCACCGTGTTCTCATCGTCCAGGACCACGCCGCTCCGGATCTTGACCAGGAGGAACGCCTCGGCCGGGAAGGCGTCGGGGGCGAGACCGAACCGGGAGACGACGACCTTGAAGAAAGCCTCGGAATCCATGGTCGAGAGCGACTCCCGGAGCCCGTCCACCTTGAGCATGTCGCCGGCGGGCATCAGGTATTCCATGGAATTCTGGAGGATGCCGAACCGGTTATCCCGACCGTGGCCGGAAAGGCCCAGTTCATCCAGGACATTGGGCAGGTAGAACAGGTTCAGGCCGATATCTCCGAAGGCCTTCGAGAGAAGGAGGTTGTCATACCGGTCGTCAAGAATCCGGTGGGTTTCCGCAGAATACCCTTTCTCCAGAAAAGCGACTTGCCGCGGGGAGAGTTCCAGGTCCAGGTCCGGCACGGAGAGGACATGGGCCCAGGCCCGGGACTCCGGAAGGCAGGAGACTGTGACGGCGGCTAACAGCAGGTTTTCCTCGAAATCGATGTCGCTGTCGATCCGCATGAGAGAATTGAAGATGTCCAGGACTGCCTTCACGTCCGGACCCTCCAACTGCCTGAGTGAGGTGACGGCATCCGACAGGGGGATGTAATGGATCAGGTCAAGTTCCTCCTGCCGCAGGTTGAGATTCCGCCGGAGGGTGTTCAGGGCGGCTACCTCCTTGCTGTGGATCTTGTTGTCCGCCTTCACCATCTCGAGCGCGACCTTCAGGATGGCGCGCTTCTGGACGGATGTCAGGGATGCTGGGCAGGGATACGCTTGCGTCATGATGCTTGCACCCGCGAGGGTGTCGATTGTCCATTGCAAAGATAAGAATAAAAATGAATCTTCGGAACTTCCGTTTTGTCCCAGGGCTGTCAAACCTCCCGTTCAAACTTGACTATAAAATAATTGAAAAAATATGTCGAAGGGACCTTAATGGAAGATAAAATTGTTTATATTTGTGAAAATGTGCGCAACGTGCCGATAACTGCATAATTTAGGGACAATCTTTCGTTTTTTATATCTATGAGTGAACTTTCTTTTATCGCCAACACTGGCATCCAGTATTACAGGTTGCGGGATGTCGTTGTTGACCTCAGTGCCGGCAACCTCGTGAGTGCCATCCGTTTTTCGGAGATGTCATTCCGCCAGAAAATCTATCTGGAACCCGTTATGTACCTGGCCTCGATGGACAAGTATATCCGGAACAAGGACCTTCGGACAGCGGGTTTTCTGGATCCCCAGACCGGGAAACTTCTGGTGGAGGAGTCGCAGTTGAATCCCAATCTGCAGTATCTGGACGTGGATGACCTGCTCTCCGTCGGACGTATAGACATCCCTGTCGGGCCCCAGCGGAAATCGGGACTGGAGATCCTGGAGAACCGCTGGCTGCCGATCCCGATGTTCCAGCAGGATATCTATGGACATGGGAAAGGTCCTCATGACTGGTGCCGGATCCGTCTTGTCCCGGTGAAGGAGGGAACGACGAACAAGAAAAAGATGTACGACATCATCCTGGCCGTGGATACGCGTGAGGATCCGGATGGCCAGATGGGAGCCCGGATTTCCGGTGCCGAATTCGAGACCTATGCGTTCGCCGGCTATTCCCGGACGACCATCGAGGCCAACGAGCATCCGCGCCGGATCAAGGAGATCGACAGCCTCGAGATCCCCTCCGCCGTCTATTCTTTCTGTTCGGTGAACCCTTGGCTGGACATGTACCTGAAGAATATCTTCGGCTGTGAGGACCTGAACAAGGAGGAGCCGGGACGCCGGATGAAATACCTGGTCTATTACATGTATTTCCTCTGCTACTTCCACAAGTTGGGCGTCATCCCGGACATCAAGCTCTATTCCGACTCGGCCGGTGTCCCCATTCCTACGACGCTGATCCTGGACATCGGTAATTCCCGGACGTTCGGCATCGTTGCGGAGGAACCGCTCAACATGTCTTTCTCCAAATCCTCGAAGCTGCAGCTGACGGATCTGGAAACGGGAGATGTATATGACGATTCCTTTGACATGCGCCTCTGTTTCAAGGAGGAACGGTTTGGGATCAGGAATCCGGACGGCCAGTTCAGCTGGCCGAGCATCTTGCGCCTGGGCAAGGAGGCCGCCCGTACCATTGCGGAGGATGATTCCCTTTCCGGGGTCACCGGCGGGAATTTCAACAGCCATTATTCCAGTCCGAAACGGTATTTGTGGGATAAGGAACCCAGCGTGACTCCCTGGCGGTTCATCTCCCAGTCCAAGTTGCAATATGCTCCGGTGAATTCCGTGTACTTCCGTGGCATTTCGGAACAGTTCACCGATGACGGGACTTTCACGCAGGTTGCCCCCCTGATGGCCAATGCGAGCAATTATTCCCGCAGTTCCCTGATGACTTTCTGCTTTGTCGAAATCCTGCTTCAGGCGCGCATGCAGATCAACAGTTTCGAGTTCCGGGAGCACAATGATTTCGTTGAACGCCGCCGGGAAATCGTCCGGGTTATCCTGACCTGCCCCACAGCCATGCCGAGACAGGAGCAGATTACCCTCCGCAAGTGCATGCAGGATGCCTCCATCGTTTTGGACAGGTACTATTCGGGTACGTATGACGAGAACAAGGAAGCGGATACCCTCCAGGGCAAGAAGCCAGTCCTGACGGAAAGCAAGATCGAGGTCATCCCGTCCATCCGCGACCTGAAAATGAACCCTGACAACGCCGATCTCAAAAAGACCTGGAACTTCGATGAGGCGACCTGCTGCCAGATGGTGTACATGTATTCCGAGCTTCGCCGGTATTGCGGCAATGTTCGGGAATTCTTCTCCCTGTATGGCCGGCGCAGGAACGATGAGGAGCGCCCTTCCCTCACCGTCGCCTCCCTGGACATCGGTGCGGGAACTTCCGACATCATGATCTGCAATTACAAGGACTTGGGAGAGAGCGTCAGCCCAGACCCTCTGTTCTGGGACAGTTTCCACATTGCCGGTGACGACCTTGTCAAGCTGATTATCAAGGACGTGCTCCTGGAGCCCATGGCCGGTTTCGATGAGTCCGGCCTGATCTCCCGGAAGATCCGTTCGGAAGGAAAGCGTCCGGTCCCGGAAACGATGTATGGTTTCTTTGGGGATATCCAGACCATGGGCATCGCCGAGCAGCGCCGCCGCCGCGAGTTTACGGCCCAGGTCCTCATTCCCACGGCGAATAAGTTGCTCTCCGTCCTGAAGAACCTGGAAGAGGACCGTGCATCGGCCCGCAGGGAGCATCGCGCACTGCCTACGCCTCCGTCCTACCTTTCGTATGAGGAAGTGTTCCCCGAGCATCGGCCTTCACCTTCGCTGATGGATGCCTTCGAGGCTCATTTCGGGTTCCGTTACGAGGACCTTCAGATTCCTTTCTCGGAAGCTTTCATGAATGACATCATCCGCCGGCAGTTCGAACCGCATCTGAAGAAATGGTCTGCCATGTTCTCCGCTTACGGTTGCGACATCGTCCTGATCGGCGGCCGCCCCTGCTCGCTGGACATGATGTATGGAATGATGCGACGGTTCTATCCGGTTTCGCCGAACCGTCTGATCTCGCTGAACAAATATCGGGTAGGGTCCTGGTATCTGGGTTCCTCCGAGACGGGTTTCAGCGAGGATAAAAAATCCATGGTCGCGGTCGGCGCCCTGATTTCCTATCTGGCTGAGACCGGCCGCCTGAATGTGTTCAAGCTGACGGCGGAGCAGTTGAAGAAGAAAGTGCTGCCGACGTCTGAATTCTTCGGCATCGTGGGGAGATATGGTTTTGACAAGCCGTTCATCACGCCCGATACCAACGTGGCCGATGTCCCGATTTCCGCCCTCCCTGTCGTGATTGGCTGCAAGCAGCTGAATGTACAGGCCTACAGCACGCAGATGATGTATATCCTGGACTTCGACGATGCCGCGCTCCGGAAACAGGCTGCCGGTGATATCTGCAAGGCCAGGCATCTGCCGCCTGATACGCCCGAGAGCGAATTGGATGCATCGGCGGTCGTCCATCAGATGGGTGTCATCCGGCAGCGCATCAAGAGCCGCGTTCCGCTGGTTTTCCAGCTGGAACGGGAATATCATACCGACAAGGAAGCGATCAAGATCATGGGTGTGGACGATGCCGAGCGAAACGCCGTTTCTCGGCAGTTCTTCAAGTTCCGCCCGCAAAGCTGGTCCGAAGACGAGTCCAACTGGCTTGACTCCGGCGTGTTCGTCCTCCATATTAACAACTAATTCATCCGGATCATGAACCTGAACAAAAATATCCAACTGCAGCTCGCCGCCAACGCTGCCGGACTGAGCTGGTCTGATGCCCATCTAACTGACCGTGCCCGCCGTCCGGATTATCTGGCGGCCCGGAGAGAGTTGATTTCCAATCGGGTGAAACTGGCCCGCATCCAGTTCGCCAGCGGTTTCAACCCCGCTGCTGCGATGTTCGGTCAAAGCCAGGTCGGCAAATCCTATATGGTGGACGCCCTCCTTTCCGATCCCAAGCACCCGCTTGCCATCTTTGACAAGCACGGGGTCAAATATGAGTTCATCGAAAGCATCAACCCGATCGGCAACGGTTCGGAAGCGACGGCCATCATCTCCAGATTCAGCCGGATGTCATTCTCGGACAATGCGGATTATCCCATCCGGGTCAACCTTCTGTCCGTGGCAGACATCATCATGCTGCTCAGCGATGCTTATTATAATGACTTGAAAGATCCGAAGCTTCCGCGGGAAGCCGAAATCCAGGAGGAGATCGCCAGCCTCAAGAGCCGTTTCGGCATGTTGAAGACCTCGACGCCCGGTCATCTTTCGGCCGATCAGGTCTTTGAGATCATGGAGTATTTCAAGAACGTCAATTTCAAGAAGGGTGATGAATTCCGGTATTATCTGGAGAATCTGGGGTACTTTGACGTCCTGTCTTCCCTGATTCCTTTCATCCCTTCCTCCGAATGGGAATCGGTTTTCTCCTTCTTCTGGAATCGCGACAGCCATATTTCCGAGCTTTTCCGTGTTCTGGTGGCCGCGTTGGCGAAATTGGATTTCAAGCCCTTCGTCTATATCCCCATCGCCGCCTTGCTGCGCCTGGACGGTACGATCCTTCAGGTGGACCGGATGTATGAACTGTTCGGAATCAGCGAGTTTACGATGAATGGCAAGACCGTGACCGTGGATACGGCCCGTGTCCCCGATATGGAAGCATGGACCGGTGAGAGAACCGTCACCATCTCCAAGGGCGAGTTCTGTGCCCTGGCCGTCGAAGTGGATTTCTCTATCAAGAAACCCGAGGATGCGGACCCCAACCGGATTGACATCCTGGATTCAGACGTGGATATCCTGGATTTCCCGGGTGCGAGAAGCCGTAAGGACTATCCGCTGGCGGAAATTACCGCCTTCGAGTCCTGCCAGATGCTTATCCGCGGTAAGATCGCCTACCTGTTCAACAAGTATTCGAGACAGTATCTGATCAGCAACCTCCTGTTCTGCCATGACGACAAGCAGTCCGAGGTGTCGTCCCTGCCCGACCTTCTCAAAGGCTGGGTGGAGCAGACGATCGGTCAGACGCCGGAAAAACGCCAGGCCTATTGCGAGGGGGCGGAAGTGGAACCCCTGTTTGTCATCGGCACCAAGTTCAACATCGATATGGCCATTACGCCCCTGGACTTGAAGGGGTCCGAGGAAGAGAGGTGGCAGGTCAAGACCGAGCGCTGGAACAAGCGTTTCACCAAGGTCCTTGCCCAAGTGCTCGGCACCAATGCGTCCTGGCTGACTTCCTGGGTGCCCGGCCAGTCCTTCAAGAATGTCTATCTTCTCCGTTCCTTCGAGTATTCCCAGTTCAGCAATATTACCAAGCTCGTCCACAAGGTCAAGGACAAGGATGGAAATTGGAAGGTCGCCGAGACGGCCGAAGAGAAGGAAAAGGCTGTCTCTGGAGAGATGTGGGGTTCATTCAACAAGGATAATAAAGAGTACCTGTACGCCGATTTTATCCCCGATCTCCGCAAGAGCTTCCTGGACAATTCGTTTGTAAACACCTATTTCCGGAAACCCGCCCTGGCCTGGGACAAGGCGGCGGACCTGGACAATGACGGTGCCGCCTGGATCATCGAGAATCTGCTGAAGGCCGCCAACCACGCCAAGGTGGCCCGTACCCGCAGCTTCGAGGCTTTGGCTTCCGAATGCTGCGCCTCGTTCTGCGAGTTCGCCTTGAAGAATTATCATGACGAAACCAAGGACCAGGATGTGCGGAACGCCCTTGCCGATGCCGGTTCCATCCAGCTGTACATGGACGTCCTGTTCGGGAAGGACAAGTATTTCTTCACCGATTTCATCGGTTCCTTCCTGGTCAGCGAAGACTGGGCCCATGACACCATCATGGATGCCATCGCCCGGATGACGGTGAACGACGGGGTGGACCTGAGCGTCCTCTTCGCCATCCGTGACCGGGCTGGCGTCTCCTCTTCCGACACACTCGAGGAAGCGCAGCAGAAGCTCATGAAGTCTTACAATTTCTCGTCGGCCCAGAGCCTGGACGAGTATCTTGCCAACCTGAAAGTTACCATCGAAGACATCATCAACCCGCCGAAGATGCTCAATAATGGACTGATCATCGTCTCTGCGGTGGAGGAAAAGTGGTTCTCGGAGGTGATGACCCTGGACAATTTCGGGGAATTCGTCCGCCGGGGAATGCCCGAGAAGACCATTTCCCTGATCCTGTCCAAGATGTATACCCTTTACAAGAAGAAACTCGGCATTACCGACCGGATCGTATACAGGATCAGCCCTTACATCACGGATCCGGGCAAGATGGACGACATGGTGGAGATGATTGCCGATATCTGCACGGAAATGATCAACACCTTCGTCACCTCCTTCGGTACCGCTTACTTCCATGAGGGGCTTTGGGATTCTATCCGCAAGAATGTCGTCCAGAACAAGCTGGACGTCCATGTCGAGGAGCAGAATCCGGACGTGGTGTCCTTTGACGACGAGCGCGTACGGGAGCAGATGGGAGATGTTTTCGACACGCTTGAGCATCTGGATTCCGTCATCCAGAATCTGGATGCCAACCGGGACAAGCTCCAGCTCGTTTCCTACTACTCCTCTTATCGCAAGTGGACGGATGACCTGCAGATTGCCTTCCTTTCCCTGTGTGACATCCCGGATTACGATCCGGTTGCGAACAAGGAAATGGAACTGATCATCCGTACCCGCCTGTTGGATCCGGATGAGTTGAAGCCCATGCTGTCGGAACCCGTCCTGAATCTTTCGATTGCTAAAAAATCATGAAAATGTCACCAAGGCTGAAAGATTTCAATCCCGACCAAAAGGGGCAGAAAGGCAAGAAACTGCTGACCATCCTGGTCTGCGTTCTCGGTGCCCTGGTCGCATTGTTGCTTTTGCTTCGCCTGTTCCATTCCTGTGGCTCCGGTCCGGGGGGCTGGGGGCGTGAGGTCATCCTGCCGACCCCGCCCGATCCCGAGATCGATGATGATGACATCATTCCTTCTCCGGACAGCCTGACTTATCAGGTGAACCGGCGGATTATCCTGATCATCCAGAATACGGATGTGGATCCCGCCGATTTCGTGAAGGACTTCCGGAAAGTCTATCCGGACCGGAAAAAGTATGTCCTGTCCAGTCCGGACATGATTTTGCCGCGTTATGTGCTGACCCTTCCCGCGGAAGAAAAAGAGAGCGTGGAATCCGTCATCGCCAGCCAGTTCCCGAAGTATGACCTGCTGATCCTGCCGGATACGATTTTCGGCTCTGACGTCTTGCCTTCAGACCCGGATTTCTCCGATCCCGAGAAACGATGGTATTTTGACATGATCGGCGTGGAGGAAGCCTGGAAGGAGACGATGGGAAGCAGTGACGTTATCGTTGCCGTCATCGACGACGGTTTCGACCTGAGCCATCCCGAATTCGACGGAAAGGTCGTGGATCCGTACAACGCCGTCTATCACAACAGCCATGTGACGTCAGGCACGTCGGGACATGGAACCCATGTGGCCGCGACGGCGGTAGGAAATGCCAATAACGGCAGTGGCGTCAGCGGCATTGCACCCGGATGCCGCCTGATGCCCATCCAGGTGGGGGATTCGAACGGGGATATGACTACTTCCGCCGTTATCGACGGGGTGCTTTATGCCATTTCCAAAGGGGCCGATGTCGTAAACATGTCTTTGGGCTGGCAGTTTCCTCCCGAGATTGAAGCCTTGCCTGTCAGTGTTCAGAAGAACTTGATCCTCAATTATTTTCTGGAAGAGGAGACGGTCTGGAGAAAGATATTCGGGATGGGCATTTCGAAAGGGATGACCTTTGTCCTCGCCGGCGGCAATGAGAACATCCTGGTCGGCATCGACCCGAAACAGCGGATCGACGGTACCATCCGGGTCTCTGCAGTCCAGCCGGACAGGTATAAGGCCGATTTCAGCAACTTCGGACCCTATTCCGTACTCTCCGCCCCGGGCGTTTACATTTTCAATGCTTTGCCCGGCGACGATTACGGCTTCAAGCAAGGTACCAGCATGGCGTCGCCGATCGTCGCCGGTTGCGTAGCCCTGATGAAGAGCAAGAACTCCGCCCTGACCACCGATGACATCATCCGGATCCTTCAGGATACCGGCATTCCATCTCCTTCGGATGTGGCGAACATCGTCAATTTCAAGAAAGCGCTGGATGCGGTGCCGGGCGACGGGACCCGTCCCGTGCTGCCCGTGGATCCGGGCTGCGAAGCCGTACGCAAACGGTATGAGGCCTTGGTAGATGAATTGGAGCGTCTCAAGCGGGAGCATCCGGGTTGTATCACGGCTCCCGACACCCTGGTTCTTCCTCCTTCCCCGGAATTGAGCGACATCACGGGCTTGTGGAAAAGCACAACCCATTTGATCAACGATGATGACGAGGATCTTACCCTCTATTTCGCTTTCAACGGGAGTCCGACCGGCGTCTTTTCCATCGTGGAACCTTCCGGCAAGACATTCACGGCCTCGTTGGACGTTTCCATCGATGGTGATATCGTCCATTTCTTCCAGACAGAACCCGCCACGGCACCCGGAGAGTCCAAGAAATACGACCTCTATTCGACCGAATGCAAACCCAACCCGAAAACGCGGGTGGCGGAATGCGAAGCCGTCAGTCAAAGCAATGCCTTGCACAGGGTGCGCTTTAAACTAGTGAAAATCAAATAAATACAGCATATTATGTCATCCGAAAAATCAATCTTGTTCCCCGTCATCCTGGCTTGTATCGCGCTGGTCGTATGGGTTGTCGCCTCATTCCTGGGGTTTGTCTATACCGGCGTCAACGTCTTCGTCGGTGTCATTTTCGTCATCGCCATCCTGCTGTTGATGGGACTGGGGCTGTGGATGCTGCTCCGCTCCAACCTGGTGTCGGATACCACATCCCATAGAAAGAAACAGACGCGTCTGGCCGGGTGGATTCTCTTTGTGTTGGGCGCTGTTGTCAGCCTGTATTTCCTGAATCATTTCATGAGAGTCTGGATCGATCAGAAACCGCAGGTGAAAACGGCGGCGGATGCCCAGTTGGACGAATTGGGCACCACGTTCTCCACCGATCCCAGCGTCGAGAACAGTTTCGCCCTGTTTTTCGATGAGCAGCAGAACTATATGGATATCTATCTGCGCGGAACGGGCATGGACCGGAGCGACCGGGACATGAAGATCGCCAATTGGAAGCAGGGAATCCTGAACCACAAGGCTGATTCTCTGGATGCGAACTCCACCTATCCGCTGACACAGGCAGAGGTCCTGCAAACGGTGGACGAGTGCAAGTCCGCCATTGAATCCTGGAACCCGTTCACCATCATCGCTTCCCTCGAGGAATTGGCGGCCAACAAGGCAAGGTGGGAGGATTATTCCCGCCATTTCATGGACGGAAACGGCTTCTCGAAGGATTCTTTCGAGCCGGTGAGCGACCATAACGGGAATCTGGCGGGCCTGATCAAAACGCCCGGGTTCGGCACGAACTGGCAGGCGATCGCTTTGGTCATCCTGCTGCTGGTCCTGATGCTGTTGCCGGTTCTCCTGACCATGCAACTGGCGAGTGGCGGCCGCAGGGCCAAGGGCATTTCAACGATTTAAATCATTCTCACTTAATATTTTAGGATTATCATGGAAGAATTCAATCCGACAATCTTCTATACATACTCGGTCGAGCAGCTGTTTGATTTCATCCAGCGCAAAGAAGTCTCTTTCGAGGAATTGCAGGAGCTGGGGCTGCCTTACGATAAACAGAAGGCCCTGAAAACACTGAAAGATACCTGGGTCGATACCTGTGCCGAGGAGGAGGAGGACTTCAAGCAAGCCTGCAAGAAGGCTACCATCTGTGAGAATTTGGAGAATTACAAGGGGGCGATCGACAAGTATGAAGTTTATCTCGACAAATGGAAGAATAGAACCCCGCATCCCCATCCTGACCATATTACCTACTGTGAAGATGAGATCATACGCCTGAAGGAAAGCATCGGGGTTGGGTTCAACAAGTTGAAGCAGAATCTTCTGCGAGATATGCAGGAACGGGCCTGGCATTACTCGCCCTTGTTGATGCGCTACCTCCTGGGAAAAACGAGTGTGGATCCTGAGGATCTGGAGAATGATTCATCGCCGGCCGGTAAGTTCCTTGCATCGGGGCAGACCTTGACGATGGATGATCTGGTCGAGGCCGGCCTGATTCCGGGTCGCAATCCGGTTCTTCAAAAGAGTGTCTGTGAGAATTTCTTCAAGCTGCCCACCCTGCCTATCGAGGAGCTTGGCGATTTCCCCAAGGACCGGACCGATGTGTACATGATGGGTGTGAAAGGTTCCGGAAAGACCTGTGCCTTGGCCGGTATCATCAAGCAGTTGTTCGATTCCGGCGAAGTGGTCTATCGTCCCCAGTTCAACAGCCTGCATCAGGACCTCTGCCAGGAATACTACTACAAACTGATCGAAGGCGTCAGGCATTTCAAAGCTTTTGAGCCCACGCCGATCGATACGGTTTCGTTCATGAAACTGGACATCGGCAAGGACAAGAGGAAACCGTTGACTTTCGTCGAGATGGCCGGCGAGGCGTTTTATTCCATGGCGGACGCTTTTGCCCGGGATACCTGGGAAAAGCTGGGCGCCAAAAAATGCCTGGACAACACCAACGACAAGGTCCTCTGCTTCTTCGTCGATTACAAGAATGTCATCAGCCAGGATCTCAATGATTCGAACCAGCAGGACCAGGACATCGTGTTGAGCAGGGCGCTGATGGTCCTTTCCAATGACGGACCGGACATCAACCATCCCGAGAGAGGGTGCACGATGAGCCGGGTCAAGACCCTGGCCATCGTCGTGACCAAGAGCGACTTGATGGGACCGAATCTTTCCTTCGAGGAGCGGGAGGCGATCGCCAAGGAGTATGTCCAGACGAACCTTTGCAGCTTCGTCTCCTCTTTGAAGGAGCAGTGCAAGATCCATAACATCAATCAGGCCGCCGGGAACGAAGTATATGTGTTCCCTTATTCCCTGGGAGAGTTCTATGTCGGCCAGTCGGTCCAGTTCAAACCGGAGGATTCCGAGCGTTTTGTCAAGTTCCTGTATGACACGGCCGGTTCGCGCAGGCATACCTTGTTGGATTTTTTCAGACTCTAGGCTAGCATGGAGAACAAGGACATAGGAATGGTCATCTGGGTCGGCGAGGACCGTTTCGTTCAATATCAGGTGGACCTTCAGGATCCGGAAGTGCGTGCCACTTTCAACGATGTCCGGAGCTATATTTCCGTTTCGGCATCCGTGAGACTGTTCGCGCTGGAATTCACTTCCCGGTTCAAGGTCTTCACCGTTTACCGGCACGCTTCCGACCGGCAGGGACGTCCAGGCTTCCTGGCCGTTACGTTACTGCTGCCTTACAACCTGACCATCCGGAATCTGACCGGTCTGCTGGATGCCATTTCGCTCAAATACTACAAAGACCATTACGGTTTGGGCGGTGTGCTCCGGACGGATGCCCCGGTCTATGAAGAGGTCTATACGCAGGAATTGGAGCGCCTGCTCCGGTCGGACCATCCGGTGTCGATGGTTTTCGATGAGGACTGGACCGGTGTCCCTTCCAAGCAGGACGGCAAGCCGAAGGTTCTGCCCTATACGGATATCCAGGTGGTCGAGGATTTCTTCCAGACGCCGCACAGGCCGTCCTTCCGGATGAGCCAGGAAGTCATCTTCGTTTCGAACGCTTATCTGGACGGAAGCCAGGAGGGGATGGAACTGCGCAATCTCCAGCAGGAGGACCTGTTCGACCTGGACGGTCGGCAGGGTGTCGGACGGGAGGTCATCGGCCTGCCGTTCAATCCGCGGTCCTTCGGACTCACGGTCTCTGACCTGGCGGTGGGCGGGAATCCGGTTTCCGACGAGGTCTATCTCCGGGATGGTTCCCAAATCCGGTTCCATCTGTCCAAGGGCAAGTTTTACGATGACATCGATTTTGAGGGGCCGGTCCGGGAGGCGATCAGCCACCGTTACCTGGTAAAGACCGAGGAGGGTTATTCGTTTGATCCTTCCATCCGCTTCACGGAAAAGAGCAAAGCCGTGCAAGTGCAGGTCCCGTGCCTGGCAGACAGCCTGGAAGTATTTCAGGTCCAGGCGGTTTCATCCAGGCAAGGTGCCGTCTCGCGTAGCGCGTCCTTGTCTCGGGACGGTGCGGATTTCGTCTTCAAGGGGGCTGAAATCGGAGATACCTGGGACTTCGTTGTCGAAGAGCACGGGTATGCTTATACCCTCCTGCGGGGGTATTGCCCCGAGTCCGGTGATGGACAGGTGCAGGATCTGGACAGCCGTCTGGTAACCATCGACAACCGCACCGGAAAGGAGGTCCGAATCGTGGGGCATACTGCCTTGAAACCCTTGAAGAAAGAAGCCATTGATGTAAGTGGTGTCTGGCTTCTTCCCAGGGGACTGAAGGATTACAATTTCCAGCTCTCTTTCGATGAATTGTATTTCAAGCAGCGGATCGAGGGCCTGGAAAAAGATGCCGTGGTCCTTGAACTGGACCGGACCCATTACGACCTGCGGATTCCCAGGAGTGTCTGGAATGCCCTGGAAAGGGATCAGAGAGATTCTCTCAGCTTTTCCGTGGACGGGAAGGTCTTCAATTCCGTCAAGGTCGGATCTTTCGGCCGTATTCCCGTCGAACTGGCCGCCCGGGTCCGGGAAGGCAAGTTGCAGATGGAGGTTTCCCATAAGAAATACGAGTATGATTTCGAAGAGCAGAAGATCGAGGAAAAGAACTGGTTGCTGCTGAAGCCGGATGTCGTTCAGGTTGTCCAGGGAACAGGCACCCGTTTCAAATTGAGTGACGGTACGCTCCTGCCTCCCGGCTCGACCTTCCTTCCGATGGAAATCGTACAGAAGCCCGAGTTGTTGGCCGCCGGGTTCAAGGTGGAACAGGTCGGTGGGGGGGACCCTTCCGAGCCTTCGTTTCCTTGTTTCTCTCGCGCGCAAGATCGAGGGGAGCGTCCGGAAAATGCTGGGAGTGGAAAGGTATTGGGTGATTCTCCGGATCCGTCTTCCGGAAGAGGACGAGCAGCAGTAGGGGAACGCTCCGTTGGGCATCACCATTCGGAGAAACGTCCCGAACGTCCGAAACGGAAAAAGTGGCTGATCCCGCTCCTGGCGGGTTTGGGCGTCCTTCTGGCCATCGTGGGTCTCGTGCTGTTCCTGGTTCTCAGGAATAAGGACGGCGGGAAAGACAAGGATGTGACGATCAGATATGTGGTGGATTCACGTCCTAATGTTCCGATTACCATCAACCTCCTCAGTGATGGAACCGGCAAAAGCACGACTAAGATAAAGGGGGCCAAAGTCTCTCAGGCGGAAAAGAATGTTCTGGTATTGGATACCTCCAAAGTTATCTTCCCGTTATCTCTTACGCTGGAGTTTGAAAATGAGGGTTCGAAGCCGGTTACGATCACGAATAATAATGTCTCTGATGGGACGCAATCAGTGAGGACACCGGCGATGGATGATTTGGAGAAGCTTTGCGAGTCTCGCGGTACGGTGGACGCTATTCTTAGAAAGTATCCAGAATCGACCTTTGTCAAGGAGGCGGTGGAAAAGATTCAAAGTGGCAAATATATCGTTGAGGCACTTGAAACCATTGCTAATCGGATTTTGTCTATGGACTGCAGGAAGACGACAGTTGACTCTTTGAAAACCGTTTATTTGGATGATGCTTCCGTTTGGAATAATCCAGGGTATTCGCTAATGGAGTCATACAAGTGGTATGAGGATTTATATAAGTTCCAAACCATTTTGTTTACCGAAAAAAAGAAGACACTGAATGGGCCGACGTATAGAAATATTAACACTGATGGGAGTGGGTTTGGATTCAAAGAGAAATACTTTGATTTTTATATTCCAGACCAAGCAAATCTGATTTATGAATTAGTTGGTGCTGATCCGTCGAAAAAAGCTCTGCAGGATTCCATACTCGGGTTGAGAAGTACACATTCCTATCGTGAAATGAAAGCTTTGTTTGACTCCCTTAAAGTGACAATACCGTCTACTTCGACTGCTGTCACTAGAGGAACTACGACATCAACAACAATTACTACAACTACTCCGGCAACAAGTAGTCGTGGTAGTCGACGTAATAAGAGAAGATAAGTGGTAAAGGAAGTAATTGATAATAAGGATAATGAAAATAATGAGGCAGTTGTTTTTGTATTTCGTGGCAATGATTGCCATCCTCAGTTTCGTTGCATGCAAGGGACGTTCTTCTGGGAATGACCAGGCTGGTGAAGCGGTGGAAACCGAACTTATCGATGAGGATGCCGCCCTGACTGGAGAGGATTTGACCTTCCGTCAGCGGAAGAAGAACCTTGTGGAAGAGGTTTTGGAAAAGCAGTTGGATTCCCTGGCCAATGGCCTTTGGAATCCCGCCGAGTACAAGCGTCTGTCCGACTGGATTGACGGGGATGAACTTGACCTGAGATATAGTGCGCGTACTTCATTCCGGAGCCTGCTGGATGCCGATTATTGCATCTCCATGGACAATGAAGCGCGAATAATCATGGGCAGTTCCTCGTGTGGCAAGTCGCATTCGCGCTTGGATCAGATTATGGCTGAACGGAAGAAATTCGACGAGGGAAGGACCAGCATTGGAAAATCGGTCAGAACCGCGTATAGCCATCATGAGGAAATGAAAAGGATTGTTTCGAGTTTTTCCACTAAACAGTCTGTCAATTCTTTCAAGGACAAGTACGATGAGTCCTTCGAATCGAAGAAAAGAGAAGAAGCTAAAGCTGTATTAAAGAAGTATCCCAATCCGGTTTGTTCTTATCTCCAGGCTTTGAAGTCCCCGGTTTTTACATCACGGCGGAAAGATTTTTGCGACAAGATTCTGGCTTTGTATGAGCAGTTTGTGCATCAGAATGGACAGGTAGTCAATTCTGAAAAGAATGCGGTGGAAGGAACACTTCTGAATACATACGGCACTTATGGGAAAAACAAGAATGCCGAAGCGGCAGCGATGGCTGATTGGCGGAAGAGGCTGGATAACCTCGCGACGTCGACAGCACCCGAACCCGTAAATGAATAGAATCATGAAAAGGATTCTGATTTGTATCATCTT
>JAEEGL011526915.1_pt1 | contig 22048 bp, 18 predicted proteins | sample 9134231 | NCBI WGS metagenome assembly JAEEGL01 (sample SAMN16246548, study PRJNA631951) | gut metagenome | biome: gut microbiome; feature: rumen; material: fiber-attached | host: Bos | place: Iran: Karaj | collected 2018-10 | reverse complement strand
CAGATCAAGTATCTCTTCGACGGCGAGGTAATCAACCTTGGCGGCCGCGAGATAGAGGTCATCTTTACACCCGGTCATACTGCCGGCAGCGCCACGTTCTTTGACAAGGCCAAGCATTATGACTTCAGCGGTGATGCCTTCGGCTCGACCAACCTGCTGGTGTTCACCAACCTCTCGACCGAGATGTACACTGCCGAGCGCATTGAACGCTACATGAAGCAGAACGACATCCGTTTCCTCTTCCCCGGCCACTACAGCGGTGACAACCTGGAGACGCTCCAGCGTGTCACCGACATCAAGAACATATGCCGCGAGATACTTGACGGTGAACGCCTGCCGACTGTCAGCAACGGCAACAATGGAGGTATGGATATGATGGTCGACGATAAAGGTGTCCGCATTAACTTCAGCAGTCGGACAGGAAGGAAATAATTGAGACTTCCTACTGCAATGGATACTAAACAATGACTAATGAAAACAAATAAACATTGACGCATGATGAAGATTCTCATGATTGGTGGTACGGGCACGATTAGCAGTGCCATCACCCGACAGTTAGCTGAGAGCGGTCACGAACTGTGGCTACTGAACCGAGGTACACGCAAGCAGGAGGTGCCTGGAAGTGTGAAACAGGTGATTGCCGATATTGACGACACGGAAGCCGTGCTCGCCGGTTTGGGCGACGCGCAGTTTGATGCCGTCTGCGAGTTCATCGGCTTCGTGCCTGAGCAGGTGGAGCGCGACATCCAGCTGTTCCGCGGACGCACGCGCCAGTACGTCTATATCTCGTCGGCCTCGGCTTATGCGAAGCCGGTACGCAGTCCCTATATTACCGAAGGTACTGCGCTGGCGAATCCTCACTGGCAGTATTCGCGCAACAAGATTGCCTGCGAAGAGCTGCTGATGAGGGAGTACCGCGAGAACGGTTTCCCCGTGACCATCATCCGTCCCTCGCACACCTACTGCGAGCGAGGCGTGCCCGTCAGTATCCATGGCCCCAAAGGCAGCTGGCCGGTATTGAAGCGTATGATGGAGGGCAAGCCCGTGCTGGTGCATGGCGACGGTTCTTCGCTGTGGACGCTGACGTGGAATGAGGACTTTGCACGTGGTTTCATTGGGCTGCTGGGCAATCCGAAGGCCATCGGCGAGGCTTTCCAGATTATGAGTGACGAGCAGCTGACATGGGACCAAATTTACGAGTGCGTCGGACAAGCATTGAACGTCACCCCAAAGCTCTATCACGTCGCCTCCGACTTCCTGGCTGCCGTCTGTCCCAAGGACTATGACCTGGAGGGCAACCTTATCGGTGACAAGGCGGCAACGGTCATCTTCGACTGCACGAAGCTGAAACGGGCCGTTCCCGGATTCCAGGCTACGACGCGTTTTGACGAGGGTGTTCGCCGCTGTGTCAACTACATCCTCTCCCACCCCGAGCTACAAGTAGATGAGCCCGAGTTCGACCAATGGTGCGACAAGGTTATTGAAGCACAAGAACAGGCTAAGAAGATGATATAGACACGAAATAATCAGTCTTCATCCATCGGATAGCGGACGCCCCATTTGCGACGAAGATTGTCCATGAGTTGCATGATGTAGAGCGTCTCAGCATGAGGCATCTCACGGGGCTCCGTCAGTCCGTCGATGAGTGCCTGCCGACAAGCCATAAACTGGTACTCATAGCCCGTTATCTGCTGCGGCACTTGAATGGTCTCGACAAACGTACGGTCGGGACCATTTAGTGTTATCTGCTGCGGATTGTTGATATTGTCGATGATGATGTTTCCCTCCGTGCCTGCAATGACACCGATATTGTCGCCCACACATTGTGCTGACGATTGGACATTAGCCAAGATGCCGTCCCTCAGAATGATGGTGATGGCGTTGGTGAGGTCCATGCCAGTGTCACTCTTGACAGCAAAGCCATCAATACTTTCGATATCTGCATCACAGAACATCCGCACGAAGTTCAGCGCATAGACACCCAGGTCCAGCAAAGCACCACCGCAAAGGTCTGGTCGCATGATGCGCGCCTTATTACCCATCGAATAGCCAAGGGTGGCCGTGACCAGACGGGGCTCTCCAATGCGTCCGTCAGCGATGAGTCTTCTGACGATGCCAACAGCAGGTTGGTAGCGCGTCCAGATAGCCTCAGCCAGAAACACCTGTTTCTCATGGGCCAGATTTATAATCTCCTGTGTCTGTTTGGCATTGGCCATGAACGCCTTCTCCACCAGACAAGGTTTGCCCGCCATGATGGCCTCACGCGTCACGTCGTAGTGGTGAGAGTGTGGGGTACCGATATATACGAGATCCACATCCTTGTCGGCAATCAACTCGCTGTATGAGCCATACGCCTTCCTGATGTTCCACTTGGCAGCAAAAGCCGCTGCCGTTTCCTGTTTGCGTGAACCCACAGCGTAGGCCTCGCAATGGTCTAATCCATTCAGTGTGATGACCGCCTTCTCGGCAATCCATCCCGTTCCAATAATTCCTACTTTCATCATACTGTCTTTAGTCATCGTCTTGTTTGTATAGTTTAGGTGCAAAGATACGGTTTTCTCTTGAAACCACCAAATTATTATCTACGAAACATCAAGAAGAATGAAAAAAAGTGATACCTGATGGTCGAATGAAAAAAAAGTTGTACCTTTGCAGCCACTAACTAATAATATCTATCTTTACAAGGTAACAACACGATGAAACCCCTACGACTCCTAACCATTCTGGTGACAGCAACACTATGCTGTCTGTGGACAACACCCATTGAGGCACAAAACCCCATCATCCATGATCGTTATACGCCAGACCCAGCTCCCTATGTGCATGGCGACACGCTCTATCTTTTCGTTGACAACGACGAGAACGAGACGCAGAACGGTTACTTCACGATGAAGGACTGGCAGTTCTTCAGGGAGAACACAGCTCAAGACGGATTTGACCGTTCGAATATGGAGGTGATTAACGATATGGCTCCCGGATGGAATCTCGGCAATACGATGGAGGGTGTTGCCACATGGACAGGTGTGGACTTTCTGAACAACAAGGGCGGACTGGAGGCAGAGACGGCCTGGCAGGGAACGAAGACCACTCAAGAGGTCATTGACTTCGTAAAGAGTCTTGGTTTCAAGAGTGTGCGCATCCCGTGTGCCTGGGCTTTCGGACATATCAGCAATGCTTCGACCTACGAGATAGACAGCCAGTGGATGGCACGTGTCAAAGAGGTAGTGGACTACTGCATCAATGATGGTCTCTATGTGGTGCTGAACGACCACTGGGACGGTGGTTGGCTGGAGAATCATATCGCAGATACGGATGCCGCCACCATTGAAAAGAATAAGGAAGTACTGACAGCCCTGTGGACCCAGATTGCCAACGCATTCAAGGACTATGACGAACATCTGCTCTTTGCCGGACTGAACGAGCCGAATGCAGAGAACCAGGCGGCCACGAATAACCTGATACAGTATAACCAGACCTTTGTGGATGCCGTGCGTGCCACAGGTGGCAATAATGCCAAGCGCATCCTAGTGGTGCAGGGGCCATCAACCAACATCGAACACACCTGTAACTATATGGCTGACAAGATGCCGACAGACGTTGTCGAGGGTCGTCTTGCAGTAGAGGTACACTACTATAACCCCTGGCAGTTCTGGGGCATGGAGAATGACGAGTCGTGGGGCAAGGTGTTCTATTACTGGGGTAATGGCAACCACCTGAGCAGCTCTACACACAACGCCACTTGGGGCGAAGAAAGCGATATGAAGACACAGTTGCAGCTGATGAAGACCAACTTCATCGATAAGGGCTATGCTGTGGTCATTGGTGAATTCGGAGCCAACTGGCGCGACTTGTCCTCATTGACGGGTGAGAGTCAGACTAAGCACAATGCCTCTATCAAGGCCCACTATCGCGAACTGCACCGTCTTTGTAAGGAGATAGGCGGCATGGTTCCTATGACATGGGATACCAACTACTGTAACCAAGAGGGTACGAAAGGCTGTATGACCATCATTGACCGCAAGAACCTGAAAGTGTTTGGCACTTATGCCATGGAAGGTATCAACGAGATATATCCTCGCCCTTCAGAGTCAGCCATCAGAAACACCACACCAACAGTTAACAAGAAGTCAGAACGTATCTATCGCCTCAATGGACAACAGGTTGACAGGAGTCATCTCTCCCCAGGAATTTATATCAGCAACGGAAACAAGTTCGTGGTGTCACACTGACTAATAAAATGAACTGTTAGCATTTTTACGCAAAAAATTTGGTAGTTAATAGGAAAAAGTGTAATTTTGCACCAATTTCAATTTGGTTGAAAGAATCGGGCATTTCACTGAAATGATTTGCTACTAACGGACGCTATTCTTATTTTTGCACCATAAATCGCTAAACGGACTTGTCTATGACAAAGTTATTAAGGGAATTTACCCCTATCTCGTTGGAAGAAATGAGCGGTGTGAAACTGATGAACCGCACGGACACAAAGTTCGTCACCAACATGGAGAAGCTCCATCAACTGTTAGAGATGGCGCAGGAGGACTACTTTGTGCAGGAGATTGACGGAGGGCGTAATCTGGAATACGACACGACGTACTTCGACACGACGCAGTTCGACATGTACAACCAGCATCAGTGTAACCACACCAACCGCCAGAAGATACGTTTCCGTACCTACTGCATCAGTGGTCTGCAGTTCATGGAGGTAAAGACCAAGAACAACCACGGACGCACGAAAAAGAAGCGCATAGAGGTAACGGACATGAATCTCGCAGAACAAGAAAAGAGCGACTTCTTAGGCAAGTACCTGCGCTATGGGGTCGACACCTTACAGCCAGCACTGAACAATCACTTCTCACGCATCACGCTGGTTAACAAGGCAAAGACTGAACGGCTGACCATTGACTCGGCGCTGCGTTTCCACAACCTCGTAAACGGTGTGAACAAGGATATGGGTGACCTGGTAATTATCGAGTTGAAGCGCGACGGACTGGTCTACTCACCTGTGCTGGAGATGCTTCGCCAACTGCGCATCCATCCCCACGGATTCTCAAAATACTGTATGGGATCAGCACTGACAAACCCCGAATTACGTATCAACCGCTTTAAGCGTAAACTCATAGAAATCAATAAAATAATAGCCAAACACTAAACAAAATTATATGAACGAGATTATTTCTGTCAACTTTGCTGACACGTTAGTGAGATTTTTCATCTGTATGCTGGTGAACTGGGTAATTGTCCATTTCCTTTATTTCAGAAAGAGCAAGCGTCGCGACTTCTACTTCACCTTTGTCATCATCTCTATGGCCATCTTCTTCCTGGTCTATCTGATGATGGGTATGGACCGCGGAAAGGCAACGATGGGTGTGGGACTCGGTCTTTTCGGCATCTTCTCCATCATGCGTTATCGCACTGACTCCATGCCCGTGCGCGAGATGACCTACCTCTTCGTAGTCGTCTGTCTGTCGGTAGTCCACGCCATGTCCGACTCGTTGGGCGTTGACCAATCGGGCAATCTGATTGGTACGCCACTGATAGAACTGCTGATTATCGATGTAATAACCATTGCTGTCATCATGTTCTTCGAGCGGTTCCTGAAGGTGGTGGCTTCGAAGCTGGTACAGTATGACCGCATAGAACTTATCAAGCCTGAGCGCCGTGAAGAGCTCATTGCCGATTTACAGGAACGTCTGGGACTGAATGTCATTGCCGTCCGTGTGGGTGCCGTCGATTTCCTGCGCGATATGGCGGTGCTGCGTGTCTACTATGAAGGCAACGACAGTGGTGATGTCAAGAACATGCTAAAAATCAAGGATTCTGAATATGCAAGCGTATTATAAACTGGCAGCACTGCTCTGCGTTTTCCACCTGTCGCTTCTCACCGCATCAGCACAGAGCGAGGGTGGTCTGCTGCTGGGAGCCGAAGCCGAAAAGAAGCTAGACAAGAAACTGAGTGTCTCGCTGGAGGGAGAGTTGCGCACACGCAACAACTTCAAGACAATGGACCGTTGGGCCTTTGGCGTGGGGGTACAGTATAAACTGACCAAATGGTTGAAGGCCGATGCCGGCTACAAGCTGCTGAACACCAACTTCCGCGAGGACATCGACCTGAAGAAGAATGGTGCCTACAATCACTGGCGCCCATCCTATTGGGGTATGAAGCATCGTTTCTATGCCTCGCTGGCAGGTTCGTATAAGTTCTCGAACAACATCAAACTGGAACTGCGCGAACGCTGGCAGTACACCTACCGTCCTGAGAAAACCGTTGAGCGCTGGGACTTCGATAATGATACTTGGGAAGACAAGGTGCGCACTGGTAAGGGTCAGAACCAGTTACGTTCGCGTTTCGAAGTGTCCTACGACCGCAAACGTGCCCTGTTCACCCCCTTTGCCAGCATGGAGCTCTACAACTCATGGGGCATCGAGAAGATACGCTATAACATCGGTACAGACCTGCGTCTGTCGAAACAGCATAACCTCAGTATCTACTACCGCTATCAGGACATGAAGCATGTGGATGCCGACGACTATGAGCCCAACATGCACTACCTGGGTGCCAGTTACAAGTTTAAGTTCTAAGACCACGCATTAAACGAATTGTTTTATGAAGAAAGTAATGATATTCCTGATGGCTGCCGTCCTGACGGTTGGATGCCAGAACGACGACACCGATTTCAGCGAGTACATCAATGGAGGAGCCTCAACAACCTCCCCTACTGTCATCAATATTGTCTATAGCGGTACGAGTGTAACTGTTACTGGCGACACCAACGGTTACGTGACTACTAACGGAGCCCACGTGACAGTGAATAGCGGCACGGCCAACGATTCACTGCTGCTGGTACTCAGTGGTTCCACCACCAATGGCTCACTGCTGGTGTACAGACAGAAGAAATACGGCATACAGCTGAATGGCCTGACACTGAACAACAGCTTTGGTCCCGCCATCAACAACCAGTGCGGCAAAGCGCTTTGTCTGCATGTAGCCGACGGCACAACCAACACCCTCACCGACGGCACGTCATACGCCGAACAGACCTACGACCAGAAGGGAGCGCTGTTTAGCGAAGGACAGATGATTGTTCTGGGCACTGGCACGCTGTCGGTTACAGGCAACTGCAAGCACGCCATCGCCTGTGACGACTATATCATCATTGACGAAAACGTCACGCTCCATGCCTCATCCCCTATCGGCAATGGTATCAAGGTAAACGACGGACTATGGATTAACGATGGCACACTCGACATCAGCGTCACTGCCGATGCCGCACGTGGCATCAAGTGCGACTCGGTGGTGGTTATCACGGGTGGAACGATAACCATCGAGACCAGCGGCGATTGCATTTACGATAACGATGAACAGGACTATAGCAGCGCTGCCTGCATCAAGTGCGACTACGACTTCACCATGAGTGGTGGCACACTGACCATGACCAGCAGTGGCGATGGTGGCAAGGGCATCAACTGTTCCACCAACGTCAAGTTTAGCGGAGGCACCCTGAGTGCTATTACCACTGGTGATAATGAAAACGGCAAGCCCAAGGCCGTCAAGGGAGACACTGGCATCATCGTCAGCGGTGGTTCGTTTACGGCAAAGGTTGATAAGAGCTGGGCCTGCGACAACGGTAGCGACAGCGACGAACCCGCAGACCACCTGACCATCGTTGGCACACCAAAAACATCAAGCATCACCAAGAAGTCGGTAGTAATCACCTACTGAGTATTGGTTGTTCATTGAGAAAATAGGCCGGTTTGCTGAATATTATTGGCAGACCGGCTTTTTGTGTGTACCTTTGCAGAAAACAAACAAAACAAACTAATAAAGAATATGAAGAAGACCATGACTTGGATGATGCTCATGATGAGCATCGCAGCGATGACGGGATGCTCGGTTAGCGACCCTTACGAAGAATTTACCAACAGAAGCGGCTGGAACGATGGAGGAGGCTTTGCACCTGGCGGCAGCGACAACTCAGCAACAACGGGCGAACTGGCCTCGTTTGACATTGCATTAGACCGAACAACGGCAGAGCCGACGGCTGTGGCCAACGAGTATTTCCCCGACGAAGAGGATGCGCTGGAGAATAACGAATTCACCAAGGAGGTGAACATCGACCTGTCGAACCCCGTGGCAAAGACGGAGAACGGCGTGGAGGTGACAGTCAATGGCGGTCACGTGACGGCGAACCACGCTTCGGAGAAGAAGATATGCTACGTGGTGAGCGGCACGACGACCAATGGCTCTTTCACCGTAGTAGGCGACAAGAAATATGCTGTAAAACTCAATGGCGTCAGCATCACCAACCCCGACTCAGCAGCGCTGAACCTGCTCAGCGGCAAGCGGGCATACATCATCCTCACTGACGGCACCACCAATACGCTGACTGACGGCACAGGCGGCACGCAGAAGGGCGCGCTCTACTGCAAGGGCAAGCTACTCTTCAATGGCAGCGGCTCGCTCAGCGTGACGGGTAATACGAACAACGGCATCCACTCAGCCGACTATATCGTGTTCCGCAAAGGCAACAACATCTATGTCAAGTCAACTGCCAATCATGGCATCAAGGCCAACGATGGCGTATTTATCAATGGCGGCATCCTGAATGTAGAGGTGTCGGCAGCAGCCACCAAGGGCATCAACTGCGAGAGCCACATCGTCGTTAATGGTGGACGCACAACGGTGCTAACAACGGGCAATGGCATGTACGACACAGAGGATCAGGAGGCCAAGGGTGCGGCAGGCATCAAGGCCGACTCGACCTTCACCGTCAACGGCGGTGAACTGCGACTGAAGAGCACTGGTTCTGGTGGCAAGGGCATCAACGTTGATACGGAAGCCTACTTTAATGGTGGTAAGGTTTATATTGTCACCACTGGTGGACAGTTTAGCGGCTCAGGCGACACCTCGTCACCCAAGGGTATCAAGGTTGATGGCGACCTCACCATCTCTGGCGGCACCATCTGGGTGCGCACCAGCGGTAACAACGGCGAAGGCATCGAGACCAAGAGCACACTGACTATCACGGGTGGCGAAGTAGCCTCGTATGCCTACGACGATGCCATCAACTCGAAGGGCGACATGACCATCAGCGGCGGCTATGTCTATGCGCAAGGCCAGCACAACGACGGACTGGATGCCAACGGCAACTGCTATATCAAGGGTGGACTGGTCTATGCCATCTGTTCAGGAACACCTGAGGTGGCTATCGATGCCAATACTGAGGGCGGCAAGAAACTCTACGTCAGTGGCGGCACCATCATTGCCCTCGGCGGACTGGAGAACGGCAGCAGCCTCACGCAATCGTGCTACCAAGCCTCCTCGTGGAGTGCTAACACCTGGTATGCCCTCACCATCGGCAACGAGACTTTCGCCTTCAAGACCCCGTCGAGCGGCGGTTCAGGTCTTGTCGTCAGCGGAGCCTCTCAACCTACCCTACTGTCTAGTGTAACCATCGCGGACGGCACATCCTATTTCGCTGGCCTCGGCATCGCCGGAGGCACCATCAGCGGTGGCTCCAGCGTCAGCCTCTCGTCCTATTCCAACAGAAATAATTGGCGATAAGTTTGGAAATATGCATTTTTGTGCCTATCTTTGCAGCATCTGCAACAAAAGACAGGCAATATGATGACAGACACGAAGGACAAGAAATGGGTGGCCTGCTGGGGTAATGCCACCAGCATCACCAATCGCAGAGAGGCTGTTTATGCCAAGGACCTCACCCTGCGCTATCCCATCAGGATGGCTTTCAACGGCACGATGTTACGGTTCCGTTTCTCAAATCTGACAGGCACCGAACCCGTCACCCTCACGAAGGTGTTCGTGGGTCATACACCCATCACCTTTGGTGGCAATGGCAGTGTGACGCTGATGCCTGGCAAGGAGACGGAGAGCGATGCCATCAGCTATGACGTCAGTCGTGGCGACACCATCCAGGTCAGCATCTATCTGGCAGACTTTACGCAGATGAACAGCGGAACGCTCATCACCGGTCCGCTATCGAAGGGCTACTATTCGTATGGCGACTTTGCGGAAGCAGACGAACTGCCCCTGGACCTGACGCGCAACACCAACTGGTTCTACTTCTTGAACACCATCGACGTACTGACGTCGGCAGACTGTCGTGCGGTGGTCTGCTATGGTGACTCCATCACCGCCCAGTCGTGGCCCGACTATATGGCTCAGCTGGCCTTTGGCACCAATACCTCCATCATACGTCGTGCCGTCAGCGGTACGCGCATCCTCCGTCAGTACGACTGCATCACCTACCAAGCCTATGGTCTGAAAGGTGCCACCCGTTTCCCTATCGAAATGAATGTTGCTGGAGCTACGGATGTCATCATCCAGCACGGCATCAACGACATCATCCACCCTGTAGGCGAGGATGTCAACCCCTTCCGTCCGTGGAGCGATCTGCCCACCGTCGAGGAGATGGAGCGTGGCGTAGAGGATATCTACGTAAAACCCGCCAAGGCTATGGGACTGAAGGTATGGAGCGGTACCCTACTCCCTATCTTCGGATGGCGCACCTATAACGAGCAACGTGACCAGATGCGACAGCAGTTCAATGAGTGGCTGCGCACTTCCCCCATCTTCGACGGTTGCATCGACTTCGATGCTGCCGTGCGTAGCACTACCAATCCCAAGGCCTTCGCTGACGGCTTTGACAGTGGCGACCACCTGCACCCCAGCGAGCGTGCCTACGAAGCAATGGCCCAGGCTGCTGCCCACAAGCTGATTCGCCACATCCGCCGCTACGACCATGAAGAGAACTGGGGATAATAATCAAAATTTTCCTCAAAACATTTGGAGGGAACAGGAATTTTAACTACTGTAATATCTTTTGTCTAATTATCATACATAACAATAGAGATAGGCAATGAATACCTGACGCGCACTGTCTGACCATTCAGTTTTCCAGGTGTCCATTTAGGCATTTTCTTGACAAGGCGTATGGCATCAGCATCATACTCCTGAGATGATGATTGTGATACTTTATGATTGCTTGTGGTACCGTCTTTTTCTATGACGAACTCAACAACAATACGTCCGCCATTGGCAGCATGCTCTTTCTTGTCATTAGAAAACAGATACATGTGGGTGGAAATGAAATTGTTCAATGCGTTCGTTCCACCAGGATATACTGGCATTTCATCCACCTCATCATAGATTCTGTTTTCATCATACCCCTGCTGTTTGATCCGTTTCTCTTTTGCCTCTTGTGCAGACTCATACGTCACCGATTTCACTTGCTGTCTTTTCATATTTATCAGCGTCTTGAAATAATCAGTAAAAACAGAGTCACCCTCCGTATATGGCACCAGTTGGTTGTGGTACTGACCATCCTTTTCGTAGCCCCAATTCAGTCCGCTTTTGTCTGTATAGAATTGCAGCGAAGCGCCTTGAGCCTTCTGCTTATATTGAGTCAGATAAGGTTCCTTCAGGATGTCCTCAGCAGAGAGTATCGTCGTTGTTTGCTCATTGAAAATCAGATGAAGATATTTGTTTGTTTGCTTACTGGCGTTTACAATAGTGTATTCTGCCGTCAGACTCATGAATTTCCCCTTTGTGCCTTGTGGCAATCGCAGTGTAATATCAATGGCTCTTCCTTTGGCTTTACCTTGATCTTGAATGGTTTTTATGCCACCAAAACTATTAATAAAGCGATGGTAGCCGTCTTTTATTGAAGGGTTTTCCATGCCGAATAATACCTTGGTAATGTATTTCTGAAGTTCAGGATATTCTTTAAAAGTAAGGAGTCTTGCATTCAAGACATACCAATCTCCTTGATACTTTACGACACAGCGGTCTCTCAGTGGCGTGATATTAATGCCTTGAGCATCACTGCAAATAACAGATGCCAACAGTAAAATGCAAGTTAATATTCTTTTTATCATAGTTCTATTGTTTTTGGTTATTTTCTTTGTACGGTTTCTTGTGCAAAGATACATCTTTCTCTTGAAACGGCCAAATAATTACAACATAATTCAGCAAGACACGTCATCTTCTCTGACCTGAAGGTCTGAGTGTGGCGTTGCATTCGGATCGTTGCAAAGTCATCTACTGGTTGTTCCAACAGCATTAAGAACAATATCCTCAGCCATTTTGTTCAATGCCAGACACATCGCACGCGTCAAAGGAATACGTTCGTTCTGGTGAGGCCAAGGGGCTAACAACAGCAAACGACCGTTAGCACAGGCGTCAAAATACTGGTGACCAGGCTTCGAAAACTTGTTGAAACCCCATGGCGTAATGAAAATCTGTGGCAGATGGGCATCCATTACCGTACGCATCACTACCTGTTCGCCTGTTGAGATGGCAGGAGACACCAGCACCGTGCCCGATTTTGCCATTGCCAGGAACTTATCCCTCTCCTTAGCAATCTGCACATCAGTAAGAGCGCGTGTCAGCTGCACCCGTTCCATATCGGGACTGTTCAGCAGAAAACGATTGCCGATGGCAGCGTATGTCTGCCCAGCCACTGTGACGCCAAACTGAACACGGAAATAGTCAGGATGTTCACGTCGTATAGCCAGCCGGCGTGGGTTTTCATGGAGGTAATTGATTAGGCGGGGCAACATGTCGTAGCCCTTTGATATCAAGTCATTATAGCCACGTTCAAAAAGTAGCCCATGACTGCGATCATCCTTCTTAAGGCGATGCTCAGAAGGAAGAGGAAGTTTGTTTGTATGTTGAGGTACCGCCTCAACCTGAAGTGGCGGTGCCACTCCATACGCATAAGGTACCGCTTCAACCACTAGTTCCCTATAAGCCTTGTTGCACCCAGCCTTAAAACCACTAATAACCTGCCCCAAGTGTTCCTCCATCGCTTCCTGAACGAAAAGAATGCCATGAAGATGGTCGGGCATCAGTTGAAAAGCCAGCAGACGCACTTCTTGATGGAAATGAGGTATCAGTTCCCAGCAGCGAAGAACTTCTTGTCCTAATGGTGTGGGCACAATACAAGGAGCTCCCTCCTGACCATCGGGAATGGCAGAATTACCCGTCAGCGTCCCTAAAAGCGGACGACGCCCCTCCACTGCCAAAGTAATCATATAGATATGGCGACCATAGTAGTTATTGATGTTACTGCGACGTTTCATCGAGGCTTGCTTTTCTCCCGCAAACCTCCTTTTTGACTCAATCTGCTCGTCCGTCATAACTTGCCTTCTTTAGTTTGTCTATAGTTACTGCAAAGTTAGTAAAATAAAATAGAACCACCAAATAATACGCAAATAATAATCCAACAAAGGATACGTCACTTTAGGGTCGCTCCGAAGTCATCTTCGAGTTGTTCCAATGGCATCTACGACTCGTTCCGATGATACTTTAGGGGGGTAAAGTATCATCGGAACACCCGCAAAGTGACTGCGGAACGGGTGGAAGAAACGTCAGGAACAACCCAAAAGTGACCTATATAAATAGAAAAGAAAAGAAAACTATGCTATGAGTGCTATTAATATATATAATATGCTAATACTTAGAAAGTTAAGTTATAGCATAGTTCACAAAAACTATGCTATAACTATGCTATAAGGGTGCTATTATTTCTACTCTTTTGATTGACGAAGTTGCAGATAATAGCCACGGACACCTGTATTTCCTCCACGAGACCAGTGGAGTGCCTTCATGGCGTTACCAAGATGGGTAAGATTGGGGACATCGTTGGCTTTCAAGTGCTTGGAAAGTTCTTGCTGGATGGCTGTTGTCGTCCAGAGGTTCTCACGCTTGTGCACCTTTGTGGGTTCGAAGATAGCAACCAGAACATCTTCTACTGACGACACCTCCTGATACTGCTGGTTATGACGCTGTATCTCCTGCTCGTCGTCGCTGGTAAACCAGTAAAGAGTATCGCGCTGATGCAACTCGTGGACGGCCTGGGCATACATCTGTTTATAAGGTATGCGCCCACTCATATCTACCTCGCCAGTAACCTCCACACAGAGATAACGTCGAGAGCCGTCACCTGAAGGCAATGGTGCGATATCGTTGGTAGTGGCAATGAACGAACAAAGACGAGGAGTCATCATGTACTGGTCTGAACGCATCTTACGGATTTGTACGTCTTTCTCTGTCAACAGCCGTTTAATCTTCGCTTGTTCACGATTGGTCTTGGCATTATACTCGTCGATGCACACCAGCCACATGCGGCCAAGGACGCGCTCCACCTGTTCGGCATTCTCCATCTTGATGTCGTCCATATAGTATTCACGCATGGAAGGTGGCAGGATGTTCTTACAGAAGTTCGACTTCTTGATGCCCTGTCCGCCAATAAGCATCGGCACCATCGAGTTGCCGTAGTCACGATTGATGTCGAGAGCCTGTGCTACCATTGCCAAGAACCAGCGGTGAAAATACTGTGGCCACTTGGCATAGTTTGTGGGCAAACGACGGGCAAAATCCTCGATATAATTCGCCTTGCCGTCCCACTGTCCACAACCCGCCAGGAATTCATAGATGGGGTTGTAGTCCTTGACATGAGCCGACTCAATATAGATGCGGATGTCGTTCATCCAACTCTCGCCACCCTCCTTCATCTGCTCTACTACGATAGATTTAAGTTGTCGATCAGTCAATGGCTGCCACTGTCTGAAAACCAAGTCGTTAGGACGATACTCGGTGACTTGTTTTACCACGTTATAACGCAACTGATAACGACGTCCAAAGAAGTCCTCGATGAAGCGAATGATGCGCTCCTTCTCATTCATCTGCGACATCGTCTTGCCATTATATGGTTTCTGATAGGTCTCGCGAAACACCTTGCGGATGACGTCGAGACTGAGCTGACGGAAACGCTGATCCCAATGGGCTCGCATGACGCAGGCCTCCTCCTCGAGATGGGCCTTCTGACAGTAGCCTGCCAACAGTACCAAACACTGTTCGTCACATTCGGGCTTGTCATCTAATGCCTTCGACAGACAGGTATAGTACTCCATCTGTATGCGTTCGCGCTCATCGTAGTCAGGATACCAGACCACCTGTCCGTCGTCATCGGCTTTCGTGCCCTCATAGGCCTGCAGCACACTGACGTTCTCACAGACAACGGGCATAGGCAGGGCATCAGGGTTGTAGTAGAGCTGTGGGTCGTGGCTCATGCGACAACCTCGGCTCATTGTCTGTTCGTCGGCTATCAGGTTGCACATTACCAGATTCATATACAGGCGTCCGGCACTCTCGTGGGCCGCCTTTAGGAATTCCAGATACTTGTCAGTATCAAGTTGAGTACGTCCCTTTTCTGTTGATTCCCAAGGCTTTGCGTCGCCACTATACTGACAGCGCACCACCACTTTTAGCGTCACGCCACTCACACCCTCAAAGGCCAGCAGCGTATAGGGCAACTGTGCCACACGGGCCTTGATGTCCATTACCTGTCGCTGACCTTCCGGACACGGAATGTTGAGCAACAGCAACTGACTAAATGTCAACGGCTGATCAAAGCCCCGTTTGCCGAATGTGGCAGAGAATACAAGATAGGGAAGGTCATCATTGTCTAAGATGTAATAGCGAGGCATTCCCTCTGCCTCCATCAGTCTGGATTGCAAGGTAGCTTTACGGATGCGATTGGCAGCATCCTTAATGTCGTTAGAGCGCATTCGCTCTACAATAGCGTTAAGGTCGGTACTTACGGGAGCACCCAGTTCGCCCCCTCTGGTCTTGATTTTGGTTATCTTTGTCATAGTATCATTGAATTTGCCTACAAAGTTACGAAATCTATTTGAACTATGCAAGAGAATCGTCATAATATTTTCAATAGCACTGTTATAGCATAGTTATAGCATAGTTTGCGCAAACTATGCTATAGGCTAAAGGCCGATGTACAGGACGTTTGCAGACAGTCAATAGCACCTATAGCATAGTTTTATACTTTTTATATTTCTGTGTAGATAAATTCCTGACCTTGACGGGTCTTCAAAGGGCATTCTGTCTGTCTTTCTTGGCATAATGTTTTTGTTTTGGAAATGCAAGGATAGTACATATTTGTTGAATATACTTTATCATACTATGTTAAAAATCGTTTTTTATGCTGATGTGTGAGAAAAAAATGGGAAGAATGTAAGGTTTATCGGAAAAAATATGTATCTTTGCACCTAATTAATCGTTAAACGAGTAAACTATAAATGATATGACCGAACAACTTAAAACAATTGCCAATTCGTTTGCAGAGGAATACTGCAGTGATGCCATCTATCCAGCGCACTTATTCAAGGCCATTCTTCATAAGGAGATGGGGCTTGTTCACTTTATAGAGAGTGAGCTGGATAAGGACTACTACTACTTACAGGACTGGGCTGACGTACAGATGCAGCTGGCTCCCCGTGCCGTGCGCCCCATGCGCGACCTGGAGCTGAGCGACGAATCTGTGGCTGTCATCGACCAGGCTGAAGACTACAAGGTAAAGTTTAATCTCGACGATACGACAGCCGTCTGCGTACTCGCCGCACTGGTAACGCCAGGTGTAGGCTTCTCGTTCGACCAGTTGAAGACGTTGCCCCTCACCCCATCGGACATTTCCGCAAAGATGGGTGGCGGTGTCAATGTGGAAGCGCCCTATATGGAAGGTGCCGAACTGAAGAAGAGCACTCCCGCCAAGGGTGGTAAGGGTGCCATTGCCAAGTACTGCACCGACAAGACCGCCATTGCCCGTGCCGGCAATCTGGACAACGTGGTAGGCTTCGAGAAAGAGATAGGTATCATCTACGAGATACTGGGTCGTAAGACCAAGGCCAACCTGCTCATCACTGGTGAGTCGGGTGTTGGCAAGACATCGCTGGTGAACGGTTTCGTCCGCGAGCTGGCAGCCGACAAGGTGCCCGGATTCCTGAGCGGTGCCATTGCCTATGAGCTGGAGACCGCTACGCTGGGTGGCGATGCGCAGTACAAAGGCGAGGTGGAAGACCGCTTCAAGAATGTCATCGACGAGATAGAGGCTCAGCCCAATGCGGTGTTGATTATCGAGAAGATTGACAAGCTCTTCGACAAGCAGGGTGCCCTGTTTGGTTGCTCCACATTATTGAAGAACGAGTTATCGAAAGGTCGCCTGCAGTTGCTCTGCACCTCCAGCATCGATGGTTTCACAAAGAATATTGAGACGGATAAGGAGATGACCTCCAATCTGGAGAAGATCACCGTTGAGGAGCCCACTACCGAGCAGACGATGGAGATACTGAAAGGTATCATGCCCGCCTACGAGGAGTATCACGGACTGACCCTCGACGAGGCCGTGCTGACGGAGAGCATCCGTCTGGCCAAGCGCTATCTGACAGAGAAGTGCCTGCCCGCCTCTGCCATCGACCTCATTGACCGCACGATGGCTCACGTCAAGGTAGAAAACGACCTTGGCGACGAGGAGCAGAAGCATACGGAACTAAAGACCGACGACCTGACAGCCGTCGTGGCTAAGCAGACCGGCGTTCCTATGGGTAAGGTTCAGACGGGCGAGCGCGAGCGCCTGATGGGTGGTGAAGAAGCCCTGAAGAAGCGCGTCGTCGGTCAGGACCACGCCGTGAAGAAGGTGCTCGACGCCGTCTATGAGGCTCGCTCGGGTCTGAGCAAGAAGGGACAGCCCATGGGTTCGTTCTTCTTCCTGGGTCCGACAGGTACCGGTAAAACGGAGTTGTCGAAGGCACTGGCAGAGTTCCTGTTCGGTGACGAGAGTGCCCTGCTGCGCTTCGACATGTCAGAGTTCAAGGAAGAGCACTCAGTGGCCCTGCTCTATGGTGCACCTCCGGGATACGTAGGTTACGAGGAAGGCGGTCTGTTGGTGAACAAGATTCGTCAGACCCCCTACTCTGTTGTCTTGTTCGACGAGATTGAGAAGGCACACAAGTCAGTCTTCGACCTGTTCCTGCAGATTCTTGACGAGGGTAAGTTGCACGACCGTTTGGGACGTATCGGTGACTTCTCGAATGCCCTCATCCTCTTCACCTCTAATATCGGTGCGAAGGATATCGTGGCGAAGTTCAATAGCGGTCAGATTCCTGAGAACAACGAACTGATGGACATCATGCAAGGTTTCTTCCGTCCGGAGTTCCTGGCCCGTCTGACAGAGATTGTGCCGTTCTCACCGATTACCGACAAGACTGTCACCGCCATCTTCGACATCCACCTGAAGGGTCTGTTGAAGTTGCTGGCAGAGCAGGACATCACGCTGGAGCTGACACCAGAGGCCCGCGAGACCATCGCCCTGCGCGGTTACAACCAGCAGTATGGTGCCCGTCCCGTCATCGGTGTCATCCGCAAGGAGTTGCGCCACCCCATCTCGAAGATGATGATTGCCGGCAAGATCAAGGCTGGCGACCACATCACCGTAGGTGTGGACAAAGACGGCAACGCCACGTTTGACATCACGCAGAAGAAATAATTCGGAATATCATAATAACGGAATAACGAAATTAAAAATATTATTAACATTAAAACATTACTATTATGGCAATTAAAGAGAATTTCATCTCAATGGCTCCCGATGAAGAGAGCAACGCGAAAGTCAGTCTTATCGATCAGAACAAAACGCTGATGATTGACCAGTACACTACCGACGTAGATTCTGGCAACCCTGAATTAGTGGAAGACATCCAGAACATTGAAGACGCTTTTGCACATTTCAAGCCGAAGGTAGATGTAACATTTACAGATGCTGATGGCGGCAGTGTTGACGAGACGCTGAAGTTTGGCGAGATTCGCGACTTCGAGGCAGCAGGTGGCAAAGGCCGTCTGGTAGAGAACAGTCCCTTCCTCTCTGGTACGAAGATGAAGATTGAGACCAATGCCAAGATTCGCAAGAGCATTGAGCAGAACCGCAAGCTGCGCGACATCCTGAAGGAGGCTGGCAGCCGCGACGAGCTGAAGGCTATGCTGCAGGGCATGCTGGACGAACTGCAGGGAGCAGAGTAATTCTAATGAATTAAGAATTTAGAATTTAGAATTTAGAATTAAGAATTTAGAGTTAAAAGATATTATGGCAGATACAGAAATGCAGAAAGCTCAGAGTGCCGCACAGGCTGGTGCCGAGCTACAAGAGAAAGGTAAAGATACCAGCAAACTGTTGGCTTCATTTGGTGGCTTTAACGCCATCCGTGGCTTCATGCCCGATGCAGACAACATGAACCCCGCTCGCAAGGCTGCTAAGGACGTCTTCCTGAAGGACAAGCGCTTCAAGGAGAAGAGAGAGAATCTGGCTCGCGAAATCAGTCGTTGGCTGGAACTGCTCAACGACACCAGCATTGAGGGTGCTACCGGTTATGCTGATGCCTGCAAGCAGGAAGAAGAGAAGTACAATGGCGTGCTGAAGCAGGGTATCACCGACGCCCTCTATGCTACCCAGAACCTGGAACGCTCATATCGTGAGCTCGACTCGTTCTTCAAGACCTGCGGTACCGACAAGGTGAAGAACCTGCGCATCATCAACGTGCTGAAGGAAGACATTGCCGATGCTGACAGCGGCTTCTACAATGAGGTAGAGAACCTGCTGCGCAACGGCTTCGACCGTCTGAGTCTGAAGGATGCCTACTCACTGGTATGTATCCCCGGTGCTGTTCTCAACGACAAGGTTGACCTGCTGCGCTGGGCCAAGATGGCATTTAAATATAAGGTAATGCTGCTCACCGACCACGCTGACGAGTACTCGTTCGACGACCTGCAGGCTAACACCGAGGGTTATCGCGACAGTGACCAGGAACTGATGAACGTCGTAATGTGCGCCAACTGGATTGTTGGTCGTGAGGCTGAGAAGATGTCGTTCGACGAGGAAGACCAGAAGGCCTTCTACATTGCTCCCTCTGCAGCCCTCTGCGGTAAGCTGTACGACGAGACCGCCAACATGGCACAGGGTGCCGGCGGTAAGAAGTATGGTACACTGGACGGCGTGAAGGGTGTGAAGAGCGACCTGCTGAAGTCAGAGATTGCTTCGCTGATGGACAATCAGGTCATTCCTATGGTCTATAGCGAGGGCCGTGTGATGGCATTTAATAATACTACCTTATATAATGGTGACCTCGACGCCATGAAGGAGTATCCTATCGTCCGCGTCTTCGACTGGGTGAAGAAGGTGCTGATGAACTTCGTCCATGAGGTAGCCCTCGAGAACTGGGATCCATTCAACAGCCCGAAGAACCTGAAGGCAAAGATTCAGGAGTTCCTGAACATGTACAAGGGCTATGGCAACCTGTTCCAGAACTACGAGATTGGCGAGCCCCGTCAGGATCCTGTCACCAAGCAGATTACCTGCGACATCACGCTGACTCCGTTCTATGCTGCTAAGAACTTCATCATCAAGGTGGCAGCAGACAAGAAGGCCAAAGAGGCTACTATGGAATAAAAGAACACTGTGTTTGGACAGAAATCGGGGGCTTTTCCCCGATTTGTCCAGAACACAATCTCTTGTCCATACAATACACAAAGAAAAACCTAAAAAAAGTTGGAGCGAAACGAAAAACGCTGTAATTTTGCTCTCAGAAAACAAAACCCAACGGAAACGAAAGGTAAAAAAAGAGATAAACAAACATTATTATTAACATTTAAACAATTACAATTATGGCAAAGACACCAGTTACAATGAAGATCGACGGTTACAAGGATCGTGAAGTGATGATGGTTACTTACGAGTTCGATCAGGCAACAGACGTAGAAGGACAGATGGCAGGTATCCCCCGCGGTGGTAAGATCACTGTTCGCGTGAAGGCAATGAACGACGGTACCCCAGATTTGCTCGCTTGGATGATTGAGCGTAACCTCCCAAAGAACGGTGAGATCCAATTCCTGGAGACCAAGACCGGTAAGGCTATGAAGACCATTAAGTTCACCAACGGCTACTGCGTCAACTTCGACGAGAAATGGGAAGACAAACAGGGACACTTCGAGGAAGTCGTTATCACCTGCAAGCAGATTGAAGTTGGCTCAGTGAAATTCGAGAACGAATGGGCATAAACGATGTAAGACGCGAGAAGTAAGAAGTAAGAAGTTTAATTAAAAATTAGAAAGGAAACATATTATGGCAGAGAATAAAACACCGGTAACCTTGAAGGTTAAGGATTTCGCAGAGCGTGAGGTATTGTTGGTAAACTACCAGTTTAACCAGGAGACTGACAGAGAAGGACAGATTGCGGGTATCCCCCGTGGTGGTAGAATCACTATTCGCGTAAAGGCAATGAACGACGGTAACCCAGAGCTGCTGAGCTGGATGCTGAATCCCAATGATCCACGCGACCTGGAGATCGATTTCGAGAACACCGTCGACGGCAAGGCCATGAAGGCTCTGAAAGGCACAGGTTGCTACTGTGTACACTACAAGGAGTACTGGGCTGACGGCGAGGAGCATTTCGAGGAAGTAGAAATCGTTTGCCAGAAGCTGGAGAACGGCCCCGTATCATTCGAGAACCCCTGGAAGTAATCATCCAATATTCACAAGTTAAGAGGTGGGAGGACAGACCTCTCACCTCTCAACAATAAAAAAAATAAAGTATTATGGCACTGCTTACAACCCTGAAGATCAAAGACGTCCAACACGACTATAAGGTTGTGGACTTCCGCCTACACATGGCACGCAGCTACAATCACTTCAACCCCGAATCAGCACCATCGTGTGAGCGGATTGAAATGACCGTAGTAGCCCCCGACACCGATGACTTCACTTTTTATGAGTGGTATAAGAACCGCAGCATGTTGTCGGGAAGACTCGCCTATGAGTTGCCCGTGTCGCTGAACCACACCTACTCGGAGAAGCGCATTATTGCCTTCAAGGATGCCCAGTGCTATGGCTTTACTGAGAGTTACAACATTGACGAAAAGAGTCGCCGGCTGCTGAAAGTGATGATTGTCCCTGAGCAGGTGACGATGAACAATATAGAGTTCGATAAACTATAAGGGGCTGTCTCTTCGCGTGTACATTATTTTATCTTAAAAAATTCGACTATGGAAGGAGAAGAGAGAGATATGAAAGAGATCAAGGTAATGGTTTTTGCAGGCAATCTGGCTGAATTTGCGAAGTCGGAAATGCGCGACGTAGTACTGAAAGACCGTTTTGCCAAAGAACAGGGCTATACGGTACAGGAT
>JAEEGL014121265.1_pt1 | contig 22049 bp, 22 predicted proteins | sample 9134231 | NCBI WGS metagenome assembly JAEEGL01 (sample SAMN16246548, study PRJNA631951) | gut metagenome | biome: gut microbiome; feature: rumen; material: fiber-attached | host: Bos | place: Iran: Karaj | collected 2018-10 | reverse complement strand
GTTCATAAACAGATAAAACCAATGATATACAAAAAGAAGGACTGTTTTGTGTGTGACTAAACGACTTGCTTATCAAAATTTCACTATATACTGTGTGCTAGCAATGCCAAAAGCACAATATAGACGACTGAATAGTTACCTTGAAACAACGCTGGAGAATATCAAGGCAAACGGCAAAGTCGCTGTTGCCTGTGCCAATCCGGTGACAGGGGAAGCTTACCAGATCAAGGGAACAGCGGCGCTTGTGTACGAGGGCGAAGCCTATGCGCATTACAGTCAGCTCACAAAGGACACCTTCAAGGGGGCTATGCAGCTAAAGTGCGCGGTCATCATCACGCCCGAAAGGCTGATCAACGCTTCCCCGAACGAGCATAACAAGGAAGAAATCATCATATAACGGAGGTAATGAAAATGTCAGAAAAGGAACAGATTCTCGAAGCGATGAAACAGGCAGGCGAGCCGCTGAATGCAGGCAAAATCGCCGAGCTGACCGGTCTTGACAGAAAGGTCGTTGACAAGGCAATGGCTGAGATGAAGAAGGACGGCTCGATCGTTTCTCCCGTGAGATGCAAGTGGGAGCCAGCTGAAAAGTAACAGGAAAAGGCTGTCGGTCTGACATCGGCAGCCTTTGCTGTAATACAGATCGGAGGTGCGGTATGAAAGCGGCTGTCAGATATTATACAAAAACGGGCAACTCAAAAAAACTCGCGGATGCGATCGCGCAGGAAATTGGGACAGAAGCCGAGGAAATCTCTTCTCCGCTGGCGGAAAGGGTCGATATCCTCTTCCTTTGCAATTCCGTGTATTGGGCGGGCGTTGACAGCAAAGTCAGGCAGTTTATCATTGACAACAAGGGCAGGATCGGCAAGGTCGTGAACGTCAGTACAGCAGCATTGATTCAATCATCATATCCGCAGATCAAAAAGCAGTGCGGGCAATCGGGCGTGCCTGTTTCCGATGATGAATTTCACTGCAAAGGCAGCTTCAAGGTCATGCACAAGGGCAAGCCGGACAGTGAGGACATCAAAGCCGTAAAAGCGTTTGCCAAAAAGACAGTCGGGTGATGACATGGAAGAGTATTTCGATTTGCAGGCCTACTTGACAAAGGGTGTTGAAGCTGTCGTTTCGGAAGCGGTCAAAGCAACGCTGAAAAATCCGCGTGAAAGTGCTTTCATGGAAATCAAAGCAGTCAAATTCAGAAAAGACGGATTTTATACGCAGCCCTTCGTGATGGGCGGTGAGGACGGTGCTGAGGACTATGACAGGAATATCCGCTATCGCGGCAGTTTGCAGAACTATCTGATCGACACAGGTGATGAAGTCATTCTGGTCGATACAGGTCTTCCGGCAGGAACGCCCGAAGAAGTGCCGGATGAAAATTCACCGATCTTTACCGGCAAGGATATCTGCAGCTATATGGAGGCGTTTGCGGCGCTCGGCTACAAGCCCGAACAGGTCACGAAAATACTGCTGACGCACAGGCACAACGACCACTCGGGGGAATTGAAGTCCTTCCCGAACGCGAAGATCTATGTGAACCGTGACGAGATCGGTGCAGTGGAATTGCAGGGGCTTGACAATATCGTTCCCGTGGAGTTCACCGACGGTGCGTATCATAATTTCCCCGAAAGTCAGAAGATCGCCGAGGGCGTTTACCTCATCAAGGCAAAGGGACATACCAACGGCAACAGCATCATCATTGCTGAGAATGACGGACTGTTCTATATGCTCCACGGTGACATTACTTATGTTGACGAAGCGCTTTATGAGAACAAGCTGTCCGTTGTTTATGACGACTTATCTGCTGCCCGCGAAACGCTTGACCGTGTGCGCGAATTCGTCAGGAACAATCCGACTGTATACTGCGGTACACATACGCCGCAGGGATATGAGAACCTTGAAGCAAAGCGGATCATGGACTTGGATAATCCTGTGCCGACTGTTCTTGCTGAGGTTGATTTCTCCCAAAGACAAGCAACAGGCAAATATGTCTGCTCGGTCTGCGGTTATGTGTACGATCCTGCGGAGCATGACGGTGTCCCGTTCGAGGACCTGCCCGATGACTGGAAATGTCCGAGATGCAGGCAGGGCAAGGACAAGTTCAATCCGGCGTAAAGGAGATGATATTTTGAAAAAGATGATCAAGGCGATCCGTACATCTGTTGAATACAAAAACGAAGGGCTGTAATTCCTCCCTTCACATTGCTGTTTTGACCGTTCTTTGATGAGGACGGTCTTTTTGTTTTAAGGACAGTCTCATGCCGGTGGTTCCTGTTCTGTATCTCACTTCGCATCATAGGCGAAAAGACCTCCCACGTCAGATATGCCTGCGTCGCAGGAAAACGGCATACTGCACAGGAAACCGCACTTTGATTTGTGCATTCCGACAAATGCGGCGGGGCGTTCTTGAGAATGCACGCTTCTTATGCTATAATAATGCCAAAAGCGGTTCCGCACTGCGATGCGAAGCCGACAGAAAACGGCTGTATGCCGGAAAGGAAAACGGCATGAAGAAAAAGGGATTCAGTCTGCTGGCAGCCGCAGTGACGGCATTGGCATCTCTGCCGTTTGGCGCACTGCCCGCGGCGGCGGAGGAAAAGCCCGTCAATGCGCGCTGCGGCGACGAGCTGATTTGGAGCTATGACGAAAGCACCGCGGTGCTGACGGTCACAGGCAGCGGCATGATGTTTGATTTTCAGTACGGCACCGAGGCACCGTGGAGCGCATACAAAGATCAGATCGAGACGGTCGTGCTGCCGGATGGACTGCTTTCGGTCGGAAACAATGCCTTTTCGGAATGCGGGGCGCTGCGCAGTGTATCCCTGCCCGATTCGGTGGAATATCTCGGAGCCTTTGCCTTTTCGGACTGCTGGAAGCTGGAATCCGTTTCACTGCCCGCAGGCTTGACAGAGATCGGTCATGAAGCCTTCTGCAACTGTGAATCGCTGACGGAGATCACGCTGCCGGAGCATCTCACGGGACTGGGCAGCGGGGCGTTCAGCGCCTGCTGCGGTCTGACGGAGGTCACAATTCCCGAAAGCCTCACAGTGATTCCGGATTATGCCTTCAATTCGTGCATCAGCCTGAAAAGCGTCACGCTGCATGCGGGAATCACAGCAATCGGTGAAGCCGCGTTCAACTGCACACAGCTGGAAACGGTGTCCTTCCCGTCCTCGCTGACCGATATCGGCAGATGGGCTTTTGACTATACGCCGTGGATGGATGCGGCGCGCGAGATGGATCCGCAGGTCACGGTCAACGGCGTGCTGATCGACGCGAAGCTGTGCACGGGCATCGTCACGGTCAGGGACGGTGTTTCCGTGATCGGTCCGGGCGCTTTCAGCGGCAGCGGGGATGTCAGAGAGGTCATCATTCCCGGGAATGTGACACGCATCGCGGAGGATGCTTTCAGCTGCTGCTACGCTCTTCAGGCAGTCACGATTCCGGAGAGCGTGACAGAGATCGGTGCGCGCGCCTTTTCCTACTGCAACGCGCTGACTGCCGTTGTCATTCCGGACAGCATCACCGTGCTGGAGGAATCGGTCTTTGACGGCTGCTATTGTCTGGAGCATGTCACGCTGCCCGATTGTCTTGCAGAGATCAAGAACTGTGCGTTTGCGAATTGCCGGAACGTCAAATCCATTTCGATCCGCAATGTTTTCTGTGTGATCGCCCCGGAAAACGATACGCTCCCGCCCTATGCGGTGATTTTCGGCTATTCGGGCTCGTTTGCGGAGCACTACGCATACACCGCCGGAAGGCAGTTCCGGGAGCTTTCCGATGCTGACCCGCCGGAGAAATACACCTTTGAGATCATACCGCTGCTGGACGGCTTCAATCAGTTTTTTCTCGTGAAAACCACATACCCCGACCCGCAGGCATTCCGCTTTATTGACCGCTCGTCCTCCTATACATTCGGGCATGCCCTGATCCGCTATACCCAGACGCGCTTTGCGGATGTCGACTACGACGATCCCGAGACCCTGCGCGTCAGCGGCGGCTATATCTTCGAGAGCTTTGAGACGGACGGCGGCGAGGTGAGCCTGCAGTATAACATTGCGCTGGATGGCACGGAGGCGGAGTGGTACGACTGCGGCATGCCGATCGAGCTCCCGAAGCTCTGTGACGACACGGATTATCTGATCAGCACCTATGCAAAGAGCGATGATTTCTTTGAGAGAATGGACGCAGTGCAGAAGGGCTTTTCGTCGGTCTGTCTCTACAGCGGCTGCGATATCCGCGGCGAGCTCATCCGTACTTCGGAGTATTGGCGCGTGAGCCGTGCGATGCATTCCGATCAGCTGTATTACATCTACAGCCCCTATGAGCGCAGAAACAACTGCGCACTGCTCGCGACGTTCCTGTATCCGTTTCGCTTTGATTCGGTCGGATTCCCCGAGAAAATGGGGATGGTTGCACGGCGCATGAATCTGAACGCAAAGTGGAAATGGAGCAACAACAATCACTCCCGCATCGCGGTGACCTACGAAGGCATATCCAAGACCTACGGCGGGCAGGGGAGCACCGAAGGACAGGGCATCACCGAGGAGCTGCTGACGCACAGGTTCACGCTGGATGACGACGACCTTGCGGGAATCTCGCTGGAATCGCTCCTGCGGCTGCAAAAGCAGTATGCTGCGGCGGCAATGCCCGATGATATCCCGCGCGGGGACGCACTCACATGGAGCGGAATCGCCGAAACGGTCGGCTATCGCGGCGCATGGGCACAGATCGGCGGATTCACCTATTTCTACAAGGCGGATGACCGCGGCTATGAGGCGTGCGACGCATTCGGCGCGGGTAACAGCGTCTATTTCGGCGGCAGTCTCGGCTATTATCAGGATACATGGATCGACGGACGCTACATTGACAGCCGTCAGATGTGGGAGCAGGGTGCGGTATTAGCAGATCACCCCGATGCCGATATCGTGTGCTTTGATGTCACGCTTCCGGTTCTCGACGGGCAGAAGCAGCTCGCGCGCACGATCACTGCAGATGTGCGTTATCACCGGAATGCTGCCGGAGGCTGGACCGCAGAAGACAGTGTCTTTTCGGCGATCGGCGCTTCGCTCGGGGAGCTGCGCGAATTGGCACAAGAGGGGCAGCTCGACGAGGGGTATCTCAGTGCGCTGGAGCTGACGCCCGAAGCCGCGGAGGCACTCGGCGTTGACCGGAACACGAACGAAGCGCCCGCGCATTATTACATCTATGACGGCAGTGCACGCCCGGGCACGGAGGTCAGCGGAGCGGAGAACGTGCTGAGGGGCGACACCGACTGCAGCGGTACAGTCAACATCGCAGACGCGGTGATGCTGGCGCGGTTCCTCGCGGAGGACAGTGAGATCACAGTCACGGCTGAGGGAAAGCGCAATGCGGAGCTCGACGGAAAAGCGGGTCTGACCGCGGATGACTCAGCGGTGCTGCTTCAAATGCTTGCCAATCTGCGCTGAACGAATCAGGCATTTCACACTGAAAGCGAAAAGACCGGAGCCGCAAAGACTCCGGTCTTTTATGGTTGTATGCTGCATCACCAGCGGCGGTAATCCTTGGCATTTCCGGTAAAGCGCTGCATCATACGGGTGTTCTGCTTGGGCACATAGCGGTATACATAAAAACTGCTGCGTCTTGCCATGCAGAGCCAGACAGTCACCGCGGTGCAGGCGGTCAGCAGCTCGGCGATCGGCACGGTCAGCCAGATGCCGTTCATCGAGCGCAGCCGCAGAAACACAAACGCAAGCGGAAGCACCAGCAGAATCCCGCGCAGCAGCGAGAGCACCTGCGAGGGCAGAGGCTTTTCGCAGGAGGTGAAATACACCGAAAAAACCGTGTTGATGCCCATGAACGGCATGAACAGGAAATAGAGCCGGAGGCCCTGCTCTGCGATGTCCTCGAGCTGTGCATCGTGCTGACTGTTGAACAGCGATGTCAGACCCGCGGTGTTCAGATAGACACCGAGATATGCCAGCACCGCCAGAAATAGCGCCGCACGCAGCGAAAGCCGCAGCAGATATCCGGTGGCTCTGTCGTCGTGCTCGCGGTGGCATTCGCACATCAGCGGCTGTACTCCGCTCGAAAGACCCGTGAAGATCGCCGTGAACACGATCGCCAGATTGGCGACGACACCGTAGGCAGCAATGCCTGTGTTGCCGCACAGCCGGTAGATCACATAATTGAAGGCGATGATGACAATGCCGCCGGAGCATTCCGTGACGAAGGCGTGCAGACCGAGCGACAGAATGCTGCGGATCATCGTGAAGGAGGGGCGCACGATGCGCAGCTGAAACGCATTCCAGCGCGTGATGAAATGGAAGCTCATGATCGCCATGCTGATGATCGGTGAGATGCATGTCGCCAGCGCAGCGCCCTTCATGCCCCAGTTCAGCTCGAAGATGAACACATAATCGAGGATGATATTGGCAAGGCTGCTGCCGACGACGCCTGCCATTGCAAGCCGCGGCGCGCAGTCGTTCCGGAGAAAGCAGACAAGCAGATTGTTCAGCAGAAAGACCGGCGAGAAGAGCAGCACGATCTTCAGATAGCTCTGCGCGAGCGCGAACACCGAGCTGTCAGCGCCGAGCAGCGCGGTCAGCGGTCCGGAGAAGCAGCCGCCGATCAGCATAAAGCAGGCGGAGACCGCAAGCGCCGTCCAGAAGGCGTTGGTGTAGACACGATCGGTTTCCGAGCGCTCGACCTTGCAGTAGAGCATGGAGAAGATGCTGCCGCCGCCCATGCCGAGCATCAGACCGAAGCCGTTGATGAAATTGAAAACCGGCAGGCAGAGGTTCAGCGCGGTCAGACCGTCTGCGCCCATGCCCTTGGAAATGAAATAGGTGTCTGCGAGGATATAGACTGACACACCGAGTGTGCTGAGAATATTAAAAAAGATGTATTTGAGGAATCTGATCCGCAATTCATTTTTGACCATAGACGCATCCTTTATTCTGTGTTCATGATGCGGGAGCATCCCGGAAAACGAAAAAAAGCATTTCTATTTTATCATAATCCTGCGAAAAAAAACAGTCTTTCAAGTAAAAATCCACATACTTCACAAAATCGGCGGGAAATGCGAAATAGTTTGCATCCGCGCTGACAGACTGAGCGGGCAGAACGATTCTATGATTTTCGCTGAAACCGGGGAAATCTGAAAACCGCGTTCAGCCCGACGTTCGATCACGCATTGCGTTTTTCGCAATAATATGCTATCATAAAGTAAACACAGCCGTCCAAATTCTGAATCGGAGGTCTATCATGAAAAACACATTTTCCGATATGCGATAGCGGCTACATTTGCAGGCGTTTGCTTATCGGGCAGCGCACAGATTCCGCAGCCGATTCCGTTTTAGCAGGCATCCGCCGCTGATACCGCATCCTGCTGCACCTTTGACGAGGAAACCGGGCAGCTGACTCTGAACGGTGCCATCGACAAGGCACAGGTGCGGGCATACGCAAACAACAAAGCAGTTAAGTCGGTCGTTGTCGGGGAATCCGGCGCTGTTTTCCCTGCGGACTGCTCCGAACTGTTTGACCATTTCTATGCCGCAAGCATGATGCTTTCCGGCGCGGACACCTCCGGCGTGACGAATATGTACTGCCTGTTCAACCACTGCGACTATATGAAAACGCTGGATATCAGCGGGTGGGATACCTCTGCGGTCACAGACATGGGTTTTATGTTCAGCTCATGTCAGGGGCTCACCGCGTTGGATTTCTCCGTCTTGCAGACAGCATCCGTCACGAGCATGAGGGGAATGCTGTCCTACTGTTCCTCGTTCGTGACGCTGGACCTCAGCGGCTTTCACACCGAAAACGTGACAGATATGAGCAGCATGTTCTTCGGAGATTCTGCGCTCACGGAGCTGACCCTTTGACCCGCATGTTGACTTTGTGGATCTGCGCTACGCAAGAAGTCAGAGCTGTCATGCGTTAAAGGAGGTTCCGGTCATTCCGGATAATCTTGAAGTTCTGATGGGGACTCTGGCTTTTTCCATGCACAATATGCCCTTTGAAAATCTGCTCAATATTTTTCACGGTATAGACGATGTGGGCAAGATCGCATTGGGTCTGACAGGCAAGTTTAACTGGGGACCGAATCCGCTTCGTGAAACCACAGCTACCAACAGCATTGACCACGCCTCTGCCGCATTAACGCATTATTTCTTCGGAGACGGAAAAACCGTTACATATTCTGCCGAGGATATCTGTGAAATGATCTCGTGCTCCGAGAATAATCTGGATCATCTGCACTCGAATCTGACGTGGGTGATGAAATGTGCGGAGCAGACGCTGAATGACGGCAAGCAGATTGTCCTTGCGACCAAAAGCGATTCTCAGATGAAATCTGCATGCAATGTTGACCGGGGCTCCAGTGACGGCGGTCTTTCCTGTCAGGAATTCAGTGTGCGTCCGTTCTATCAGATTCTGCCGGACTCCGGTTATACTGGCTGCACGTTTTTCAATTATCTGAATAAAGACTGGATCAATGCCGTTGGCGAAGCAGCTGCTTCCGTTGTTGCGGTGATCGCCAGAAGCGGCGACCGGTACGAAATGCGGTACCGGTATATTGTCAAGGATATTTACGAATGGACCGCGCATTATGATGAGGCAGGAAATTTCTTTGATGAGCCGCATTATCACCTGGAGCCGACCTCACTGCACTGGTTCCATGAATTCGGCTCAGCGGAGGAATACCTGATGTACGGAGAATTTGAAGGTGTGCTCGCATGGACGGCGGGACAGACTGCGTTTGACAGTGATGTGTTTGAAACCGTCAAGCAGACGCTGAAGGACAATGTTTCCTGGAAGAGCTGGTTAGAAGGAAACGAGTATGAGCGTTTTGAGGCGGATATTGCGGATACTCCCAGAACGGACCATGACTGGCTGGTCGCATACAATAAGAATCAGCTGCGATATCCTGACTGAGAATCCGCGGGTATTGAAAAACCGTCTCCCCCTGTTGGGGCAGCCGGACAGTGTTTCTGAAGCATTTTGATTCTTTTCCGAACAGAAAAGAGTCACAACGAAAGCCGCGGCTGAGGGGTGGATGCCCAGCACAATCGCGGTGATTGAAAAACCAAAAAGAAGCAGGCTGCGCACCGATTACGCAGTCTGCTTTTTCTTTATTAGGGTGTGTTGACACGAAGCCTGACGCACGTCTTTTTGGCTGATTTTGCCCCGTTCGTCGTTAAAATCCTTGCCGGGTGCATGTTCCGCATAGCGGAACTGCGCAGTTTGCCTGCAAACATGCGACAGCCCGCCTGCGGATTTTTTCCTTGAACGGAACAAAATCATCTCAAAAATCCGCACATTATTATAGTGTCAACACACCCTAGTATTTTTCAGCTGCAGGACAATTCGGAAACCGGCAGATTCGTCATGCTTTTCAGACCGATTGCAAGCGTCGAGGCATTGTGCAGCAAAGCAGATGCCGCAGGCGGGAGAATCCCGGCAGCACCGAGCAGGATCAGCCCGAGATTGAATCCGATGATCGTGCGGTAATTCCGGTGAATCCGCTGCATCAGTGCATCACTGAGCCGTTTCAGATCGGTCAGCGCATAGAGATCGTTGGCAGAAATCGTGATATCCGCAATTTCTCTTGCGATTGCCGCGCCCGTGCTGATGGCTATGCCCGCGTCAGATTCGCTGAGCGCAGGAGAATCGTTCACGCCGTCGCCGATCATGATGACACGCCGCCCGGCTTCATGCTCCGCGCGGATAAATGCCGCCTTGTCCTCTGGCAAAACCTCCGAATAATAGTTATCCACACCGACCTTTTCCGCAACGGATTTTGCGGTGCGTTCATTGTCGCCGGTCATCATCACGATATTGGATATACCAAGCTCGTGCAGCGTCTGAATGACGGCTTTCGCTTCATCGCGCAGCGGGTCCTCAATGCAGATGACCGCCGCAATTTCGCCGCCGATTGCCAGATACAGATGCGAATACTCCTTCGGCAGATGCCGGAAGATTCGCTCGTCCGGAATCCTGCACGCTTCGTCCTCCACCACAAAATGATGACTGCCGATCACCACGCGCGCACCGTCAATCATACTGGAAATGCCGTGCGCGACGACATATTCGACCTTGGAATGCCGCTCCTCATGCAGCAGACCGCGCCGTGCTGCTTCTGCCACGACCGCATTTGCGATCGAGTGCGGATAATGCTCCTCCAGACAGGCGGCAAGCCGGAGCATTTCCGCTTCATCGCGCCCGCCGAACGGAATGATCTGTGCGACACGCGGCTGCGAATGCGTCAGTGTGCCGGTCTTGTCGAAAACGACGGTATCTGCATCGGCAACTGCTTCGAGGAATTTGCCGCCCTTGACCGTGATGCCCGCCTCCGCGCACTGCCGCATCGCTGACAGCACCGAAATCGGCATGGCGAGCTTCAATGCACAGGAGAAATCGACCATGAGGATCGACACTGCCTTTGTTGCATTGCGCGTCAGCAGATAGGTCAGCAGCGTGCCGCCAAAGCACCACGGGACCAGCTTGTCCGCGAGATTTGCCGCCTTGCTCTCCGCCGAGGATTTCATCTGCTCCGATTCCTCAATCATTTTCACGATGCGGTCATACCGTCCGCTGCCTGCGGTGTTCTCGACCTGCACCGTGCATTCGCCGTCCTCAACGACCGTTCCGGCGTAGACATATGCGCCCTCTGATTTGTGAACCGGCACGGATTCGCCGGTCATCGACGCCTGATTGACCATTGCGTCGCCGGAAATCACCTTGCCGTCCAGCGGGATCATCGAGCCCGTGCGCACGATCACGCGGTCGCCCTTCTGAATCTGCGAAACCGGCACGAGCAGCTCCTGCCCGTCCTCTGTCTGCATCCAGACCTGTTCGACGCCGAGCGACATCGTCCTTGCAAGATCGTCGACCGATTTCTTATGCGTCCATTCATCGAGAATATCGCCGATTTTCAGCAGGAACATCACGCTTCCTGCTGTATTGAAATCGCCGCGCAGCATGGATACTGTGATTGCGACCGCATCGAGCACCTCAACCTCGAGCTTGCCGCGCAGCAGGCATTGCAGACCTCTGCGGAGATATTTCAGCGCCTTGAAAACGGAGATCACGCGGCGGAACGGCAGCGGCAGCAGAAATTTGTGCAGCACGCGCCGCATGATGGCAGATTCCAGCTTTTCCTCGTATTCACGGCTCAGTGCTCTGCCCGTCTGCGCCGGCACTAGCGCCTCTGCCTCCTGATTATAGCAAAAATGCGCCAGTGCATTCAGCACATTTTTCCGCTCACAGCGATAGCTGAGGATCACATCGCAGGTGCGGTCAAACACCTGTACCTTTGTGATGCCGCTGACTGCAGACAGCGCATATTCCGCCATATCCGCCTGATGCAGCGTCATGTATTTCTGACATAAGTGAACGCGGATACGCCCTTTTGATTCATGTAATATCTTGCATTGCATATTCTCACCTCTGAACAAAACAGACCGCCGGAGCGGTCTGCTTCTGATTATTCGGCCGGTTCTGCTGCATCCGCAATGACAGCCTCTTGATCGGCAGCCGCGCGCTCTGCGTTGATCTCCTTTGCGTCGCTGAGAATGTCATCGCAGTTTTCACGAACCGCCGTGACGGTTTCCATCACGCTGTCCTTTGCACGAAGCACCGCGGCGGTCGCGTTCGTGTAGCACTTTTTTGCATCCTTGCTGCTCAGAATCCGGATGCCTGCTGTGCCGAACAGCACGCCGCCTGCAAACAAACCGATCTTTTTCCACGGTAAACGGCTCATACAGATCACCTCTTTTGAAATTCCGGAGCGCAGGCTCCTTTCATATCATTTTAGCATATGCAAATTGCTTTTTCTGCTCCGAAGAGACAGTTATGCGGTTTTCCTTCGGGGAACACCCCCGGACAGCAAAACGCATTTCTCTGCACAGAAAAGTATCACAACGAAAGCCGCGGCGGATGAGAGAATGCCCAGTGCAATCGCGGTGATTGAAAAACCGTAAAAAGAAGCAGGCTGCGCACGGATACGCAGTCTGCTTTTCTCGATCAAAGTATCTGCCGGTTCTGTTTCAAAGCCTGCCGGAAAGGTCTTGCTTTCTGTCATTGCTGCGAAACAAATGCGCGCGCTCTGTTTTGTTCGGTCTGCGCGATCTCCGTTTCATCAGGCGTTGTTCTGCATGAGCAATGCCTGTTTCATCAGGCTGAGATCATCTGCATCCAGCTTGTTGTCGCTGTTGAGATCGGCTGCTTTCCAGTCCGCAAGATGCGTTTCCGGAACAGCCAGCAGCCACTTCACGAGCAGAACGGCATCTGCAACGCCAAGCTCGCCGTCACCGTTCACATCGCCGTCGGTTTTTTCTGCCGCGGTTTCCGGCACGCGCCAGCAGCCGTCATCGGTGACCAAGGTCGCCGTCCGTCGCGGAATCCGCGCCGTTGGAATCAAACAGCTCCTTGCCGTTGTCGCTCTGCTGCCACGCCATCAGATGCGGCGCGATATGGCTCGGATGCGCCAGATAATAGCGGTACATGCCGTCGAAAATGTCCTTTGCCTCGCTGTCACAGTCGACATCAGCGCGGCGATCAGCATTCCGTAGCCGTGTGCTTCGGAAACGGTCACTTCGACGGTTGAATGCGCCTGCGCGTATTCCTTTTCACCGTAGAACACATAGTACCGGTCCTCGTAGCTGACATACGGGTCCTTGCGCAGATAGGCTGCTTTCACAGTCGCTGTAATACTGCTTGGTGTCGCTGCTGATCGTCTGCGCCGATGCAGGGACCGGAATGCTGAGCGCATTCAGCAGCAGCACCGCGCCGAGCAGTGCAGCAAATCTCTTTTTCATCGTGTTTCCTCCCGCCTGACGCTTTGCCGATTATCAAAACCCGGACTGTTTCTCTCCGGGAATATCCGCTTCTTGTATGCCTATCATAGCATAGATTCTCCGAAAATGCAATGGGTGATACGAACGTCGGGGTTCTGCTGCGCTGCCGGGGCGTCAAAACGAAGCCGGGCACTGCCCGGTTATCGCATATTATCATGGGAAATGCAATGGGTCGGGCGCATCATTTCCTTCAGGAGAGAGTGGGGGAGCAATCAAATAGGGGGCGATTATCATGAAACGCGCTCAGCCTTTTCGCCGAGCGCGTTCTGAGTGCTATGCGGTTTTGCGCGCTTTGTTCTGATCGTGCAGAAGCAGCACCGTAAAAATCACGGCTGTGAGAAGCATGGGGGCATATCTCACGGCATCTGTCCATAACGGCAGAGAAGCATCTTCCGGGATATTGCCCTGATTCAAGAGCTCAGCCACAGCCCCCTGACTTTCATTGTACATAAAATGCGCGATCACCGCAGGAAATACGCTGTCAGTCTTTTTTGTCAGCCACATCAGGAACGCGCCGAAGCAGGTCAGCATCACGAGCCTTCCGAGGGTCATGCCGAGCGCTTCTGAGAGTGTTCCGTTTCCGTTCAGATAACCTCCTATATCCATCGGCAGATGCCACAGTCCCCATACGATACCGCCAATCAGACAAGTGCCGGGTGTACCCGCAAGCGGCTCCATGTTCTGATTCATATACCCACGCCAGCCAAGCTCCTCGCCGAGCAGACCGATCGACTGCACAGCGGACAGAGCAAAAAGCAGAAGTGCGTTTGAGAGAACGTTGCTGAAAGTGAATCCGCCGAGCCAGTCAGCATGACCGCTGATAATGACAGGGAGCAGAAACATCGCAGAAAGACATATCAGAGGAAGTATGAATGCAAGCAGATAATACCTGATATTGCCTGCGACGTGCAGATGCAGCTTCATATCACGGAATCCCTCTTTGGTAACAACTCTTGTGATCAGGCTTGCAAGTGCCGGCGAAAACGAATATATCATACATATGACGTTGTTTGCCGTATTCGAGTCATGCATGGGCTTTGCGCAAAGAATAAAAAGCAGCATGAACGCAAAAACGATCAGCAGATAGATAACGAGCCGTTTTGCATTCTCTTTTTTAGCGGTCATACTGCTCCACCCCTTTCAGATACAGTCTGCAGGTGATGCGGTAGGAAAGATAATACAGCGCAAGACATCCCACCAGACCGACCGACAGGATCAGCGAGCTGTTCTGCACGCTGAACACCTTATTGCAGGTATCAATGACCGTGTCCAGACGGTCTGCATTCAGAATCAGCAGTGCCAGCAGAATGATCACAAGCACGATCATACATATCATTTTCACGAGGCTGCCTCTCCTGCTGCCGAAGCGATAGACAAACGGAATGTCAATCGCACGGAGAAGTATCTGCAAAAAGCACAGCAGAACGGCAATCCCGCTGATCTCTCCGACCTCTGTCATTCCCATATCTGCGGCAGCGGCGCAGTACCCTCTGTCCGCACATTGCAGCGTGAACAGAAGCAATACGGTCATTGCAAATATCATCTCATACTTCACGCGGAGAAAGCCCTTGCAGCCGTCTGCCGTCGCGGTGATCCAGTAGCCCCACAGCTTGCGGTCATCGCCGCGCAGGACAAGCATCTGCAGCGCGCCTGCTGCCAGAAAGCCCGCGATCATTCCGACGATCCGCAGCGCTGCATCGCTCGCATCCGGTATCTCTCCGCGCATCAGCAGCAGCACAAGCAGAGGCGCAAAGCCGCAGAGTATCATAGAGAGAATCAGCCAGCGGTTCTGCTTCCATTCCTTGTAGACAAGTCCAGTCATTACGGCTCTCTCCTTTCGTGCGACCGCCACATCACAAGGAAGTATAGCGCACAAATCACAGCGAATGCCGCTGCAGCACAAAGTGTTGTTTTTCCCGAGCTTAACGCAGCAAAGAAGCTGTTGAACGCTTCTTCCGAGATCAGGACGCCGTCCTCCGCGGACTGTTCCGCTGGTTTTCCGTCTGTAAACAAGCCGACGGCACGAAGGATGATTCCGGCGCCGAAAAACGCGATCACGCCGAATATGCGGAGCTGTTTTTTATCATTCGCAAACATCATGATATAGCTGTATGCAATGTCTATCAGCATCACGGCACAGACTGCTCCGAGATAGATATTCACCATGATTCCAAAGCTGTTATAATCCGCTGCAGCGCTGTATATCCATGCAAATGCCGCTGACAGCAGCCCGAAGAACAGGATATAGCACAGCTTTGTCAGCAGATCGGACAGTGCCTGCTGTCTTGCAGTCGGCGGCAGAATAAAGGAATACCGTTTCCAGCCTGCGCTGATATCCGCTTTCTGCAAGCCGTTGTTTGTGCCTGCCAAAAAGCCGCCCGTCAGGGTAACGGTGCCAACGAGAAGCAGTATCGTTTCCACAGGTGATTCCTCACCTTCAGCAGGAGCGGAAAAGCCGTCGAGCATGATCGGTGTCAGCATGAGCAATGCAAGCAGAAGAAACAAAATCAGCATCAGAAGAAAGCGCTTGCGCGTCAGCTTCAATTCCCGGTAAACAAGCGATCGGTACAGCTTCATTACGATTCCCTCCTGTCAAATTCCAGTGCCGTGACCTTTTTGCCGAGATACAGCAGACCGCACAGCACCGCAAAGGTCAGCAGCGTCACATAAAACGCGCCGATATGCGAAGCGAGATAAGTGATCGGGTCGGAATTGCCCGGCAGCGTGCGCTCCTCCCGCAGCAGTGCGCCCAGCGCCCCCGGGAGCCAGATCGCGGCAAGCAGTGCCCCGGCGAGCAGGAGCAGCCGTTTCAGCCTCTGATGTGACCCGAGCACCGCTGCGGCAGCGCGCCGCAAAATGCTCGAGACCTCCAGCAGACACAGCGTCAGCAGATAGCAGTTGACGGTTGCGCCGGTGAACGGTACATGACACGCCGCAGAGACGATCATGCCGTACAGCAGGAGACATGCGCCGTAAATGAGCATGATGCCTGTTTTGATCTGATAGCGCACCGCTGCATGATCTGCACCGGAATAGGGGAGTACCAGACGGCAGCGCTTCCAGCCCGCGGCTTCATCCGCCTTGTCCGCATCGTATTCGGCATTGGTGAGAAAGCCGCCCAGAAATGCCGCAATCAGCGTGCCGAAGAACATTCCGCTGAGATCGTCGTCTGAAACCGAACCGAATGCGGACATCTGCGTCACTGTCAGGCACATCATCAGCAGAAAGCCCGCCAGCAGAACGGTCCGCAGCTTCAGCGTCCGCCTCAGAAGCGTCAGCTCCCGAAAGCGCAGAGAACGGTACAGTGCAGTCATCACGACCACTCCTTCCGGTCACGGTGCACATAATAGAGCATAATATCGTCAAGGCTTGCCGGGTCGATCACGCAGCCGCGGTACTTGTAGCTTGCATTTTCGCGGTCATTCACCATGACCTCCGCGCCGAAGCTGTTCAGGCGGATGCTGACAGTATCCTCCGCGTCGATCTCTCCCAATTTATCCTTATCGCATTTAAGAATGCCGTGGCGCTCGATGATCTCATCCTTGCAGCCCGTCAGCAGTATTTTTCCCCGGTCGATAAAGGTCACCATATCCGCGATCTTTTCAAGGTCTGAGGTGATATGCGAGGACATCAGGATCGACCGCTCGCCGTTTTGCAGATATTCCATGAAGATGTGCAGAATCTCATCACGCACGACGGGATCCAGTCCGGTCGTCGCCTCGTCCATGACAAGCAGCTCTGCATTGTGTGACAGTGCACAGGCGATCTGCAGCTTCATCTTCATGCCCTTTGAAAAGTTCCCGATTTGCTTGGCCGTCGGCAGCTGAAACCGCTCAAGATACTGCATATAGACGGCATTGTCCCATTCGGGGTACATCCCCTCGAAGATGCGCGCCATGTCTCTTGCGTTGAACACATCGTGGAACGGCAGCTCGTCAAATACGACGGCGATCCGCTTTTTGATCGCAGTTTCGTCTTTGATATGGTCCAGTCCGAGCAGACGGATTTCGCCGCCGTCAATATCGGTGATATGCAGCAGGCTGCGGATGGTCGTGGTCTTGCCTGCGCCGTTCTGCCCGATAAAGCCCATGATGCAGCCCTTCGGCACATCAAAGCTGATGCTGTCGAGCGTGAAGCCGTCATAGCGCTTGGTCACGCTTTTGATTTCGATCGCGTTTTCATAGTCGGTCATGGTTTTTCCTCCCGTTACTCTGCGCTGTTGATGAGGTCAAGCAGCTCGTGAAGCTCCTGCATCGTGATGCCCGCTTTCTGTGCGGTGTCGATCGCTTCCGTCAGCAGAGCTTCGATGCGCTTGATCTGTTCCTCCCGATAGATCTCGAGGTTCTGCGCCCTGACGAATGAGCCTCTGCCCGTGTAGCTTTCGATAAAGCCGTCGCGTTCCAGCTCCTCATAGGCACGCTTGGTCGTCATGAAGCTGATCCGGAGCTCGGTTGCGAGAATGCGCATCGAGGGCAGCGCGTCGCCCTCCTTGAGCTTTCCCTCCAGTATCAGCGTCTTGATCTGGTTTGCGATCTGCAGATAGATCGGTTCACCGTTTGCATTGCTGATGTTGATATTCATGATAAGTGTACACTCCTTGTGGGGTTAAGGCTTTCCGCGTATTTGCAACTACCCGGAAAGTCTGAATTGTATAACCTCTATGTATACAATTATAGCAGGAGCGTGCCGCTTTGTCAAGGGGTTTATGAAAAAAACTCAAAAAAGAAGATATCTCGAAAGGTAGCATCTCAGCCTGTCGGGAAATCTGCGGTAAATCAAAAAGTAGGAGGGAGGATGGCGGAGGTCAGGTTCGGAGTATGCAGTGAGGCGTTGTTCCGTCACTTCGCTTCTTATGCTGAAGCGCTGATGAAATAACAGCTGCTTTTTACAGGAAACCAATACAGCGGAGGAGCACCTTCGCCCCTCCGCTGTAAGTATACTATAAAATTCATATAAATCCGTGAAAGCGCTGCCGCATCATCCATGTGTGGGGGATTCCCTTATTCAGTGTCTGCCTGTATCCTCGCGACTCTGCCCCACGGCGGCTTGACCTCATTGTTGTTGAGCAGCCAAAGCACGGGAATGCCTATTGCCTCGGATTCCTCGGGGAACGGAGCATAGCCGTCCGTCAGGATGATGATGCTCACGGGAAGCTGTTCCTGCATTTGCTCGCGCACATAATCAAAGATGATGTCAAACCGCGTACCGCCGCCGCCCTCGGGACGGATCGCGCGGAATTCTTCCTCGTCTGCAAAGGGCTTCGGCGGAACGACCTCGGCATCGAAAAATCCCAGCCAACCCGCGAGCCTGCCGTTGAACTGATCGATCGCGCCCTTGATCTCGGAATATGCCGCTGCGATCATGTCGTCGGACATGCTGCCGGAGGTGTCAATCATGAAGAGGATATCCGCGGCGAAATCGTCCTTTTCGTTGAAATCCGGCAGAAAGAACGGACAGTCGTCCATGCGGCGGTCGGGCGGCATAAAGGAATAGTCCGTGATCTCCTCCTGCACAAAATCCTGCAAAACCGTGCGCCAGTCCGTCCGCGGATGATGCAGCTTTTGGAGCAGCCGCTGCGCACCAATCGGAATTCCGCCGCAATCCTTAGAGGACTCACGGACGGAAATTGCCTCGCAGGCATCGCTGAGCCGCTTTCGCCAGATATCGCGCCGGAGATTGCGTGTGCGTTCATCCGTCTGTCCCCACTTGGAATGGTCGTCGTGAAAGCCACCGCCGCCCTGCTGTGCACCGGAACCGCTGTTTCCGGAGCCTGGCATCTGACCGTCCGGCAGAGCTGATCGTCCGCTCCCGCCGTCCTGCTTCCGTGTATTCCTGCCGCCGCTCTTCCGCTTCGCCTGCTTCATCAGCATGTCGTAGACCTGCTCGGCGGTGTATTCGAATCCCTCTTTGCCGTCCGGCGCCTTGTGCATCGACTCGCCGTATGCACGCAGCGTGATTGACTGTATATTCATCCCGTTCGACTGCAGAATATTGGAGTTGACCACGATATCGCACGCGATGTTGAAGAGCTCGCTGTCGCGGTCGCCGGTGCGTGAACAGTGCTCCAGGACAATGTGCATGATCTCGTGCATCAGGATGAATTCGAGCTCAGAATCGCTCAGCTCGTCCAGAAAGGCGGGCGAAAACAAGATTTGCTCGCCGTCCGTCGCGGCGGTTTCGACCGTGTCGTCGAGTGAAAACCTCATGTGCATCAGCATAAGACCGTAAAAGCCCTGTTTCAGCAGGATCCACATCCGCGTGAGTAAGAGCCGTTTCGCATAGGCGCGCTTTTGTTCGTCAGATAGAACCATTCATGAGACTCCCTTTCGTACTGAGCCATCGTGAAAAATCCGGTATTTTCATCAATGTCTGCTTGTAATCCGGCGTGAGAAACATGTAATCGCGCATCAGCACCGCTGAGAAATCCGGCGGCATTCTGTCGGCATACCGGATGGAATTTGCAATGCGGTCAAGTTCATCCTTATGTGCGCGTGCGTAGGCGGTCATAGAGGAGATCAGTGCGTAGAGTACATCCCCGCTTTTCGGCAGAGGCGGCATTTTCCCGTCAAAGATATCGGCGATATCGGGCAGCTCACGGTAAACCTTTGCCCATGTGCGGAATTCCACCGCCGCGCCCGAACCGATCACGCCCGCGATCAGCGGATACATTGCATCAACATCACCGCTGACGCTGCTGAGCAGATTGCTGACCATCTCCCACGAACGCGGCGTCGGGAATGCGAGATCGTCCGCGTTCGCGTTGAACTGTGACAGATAGCTCTGACGGAAGGACAGAAAGCCGATCACCTTTTCGTGAATGCTCTTGCGGATCGCCCATTCTCTCCACGATGCAAAGCTGACATCAATTTCAATGTGCAGCAGACGGTTTGCCAGCGCCTTCGGCATCTTGTAGGCGACGGACTTGTCGGTCACGCGGTTGCCTGCCGCAATGACGATGCAGTTTTCGGGCAGCCTGTGCTCGCCGACGGTGCGGTCAAGTGTGATCTGATATGCCGCCGCCTGAACTGACTGAGGTGCCGCAGAGATTTCATCCAGAAACAGAATATTGACAATCCTGTCATCTGCATCCATCTGGAATATCTGAGGTCTGAGCCAGATCGCAAGTGTCTTGTCTGCGTTTGCCGTCGGGATTCCGCGCAGGTCGATCGGGTTGAAGAGCAGCAGTCGCACATCGGTGACACGCACGGTCTTTCTCGTGCTGTGTCCAATCTCGTCGGCGATCTGCCGCACCGCCTGCGATTTACCGACGCCGGGCGGACCCCAGAGCATCACGGAGGGCACGGTCCGCACGGGCAGACCGTCGTTGATCACTGTGCTGTAGGCGCGTGTGAGTTGACCGACTGCCTCACCGACTGTCAGCAGCGGAATATTGCCTGCTTTGATCTCATTCATATCAGATAACCCCCAGTTTCCTGTCGATTTTTTCGAGCTCGCTGCGGTAATGCGCGATCTGCTCGCTGTAGCCCTCGTCCTTTTTGAGCTCTGCCGCCAGATCAGCCTGTCTCTGCAGATTTGCCCGCAGCGATTCCTCGAGCTTTTCGAGATAGTCCTCCAGTGTGTCCAGCCGGTTGTCAATGCGGATCAGGTTGCCCTTTTCGGTGTCGCCGAGCTCGATATAGTACCGCGCGCGCCGCTCCGCCCAGACAAACGGCTTCCGGAAGGACATATTCGACGGCAGAATGATGCGGAAGCCGCGGTAGGTCATCAGCTCTTTTTCGAGCGGCTGCAGCTCATGCGCCCGCAGTGCACGCTGCAGCATACCGCGCATCTCCCGGCGCTGCTCTGCCGCCTTGTTCTTGTCGCTTTCCGGCGGATTTTCCGCACGCCACTGCTGATAAAACGCGATATCGTCGCGGCAGTCGTCGATCACCGACTGCTGATGCGCGATCTGCGCGGGGAGCCCGGAGAGCTCCTTTTCGATGCGCATGCGCGTGTCGACCGCCTTGCGCTGCAGTGCCTGATATCTTTGCAGCTCGGTCGCGATCTCCACACGCTTTTTCACGAGCGGGTTGCCGACCGCCAGCGCCTTGACCTCGGCGTAGCTGAGCACGGTGTCCTCGATATCGCTGCCGCTGCGTGCAGTCAGCGAGCCCGAGAGCAGATCGTTGATAAAGCGCTGCTTCGTTTCGAGAAGCTGCCACGAATAGGCATCAAAGCTGCCCTCGGTGATATAGCGATAGATCTCGACCTTTTGATTCATGTTGCCCTGCCGGAGAATGCGGCCCTCGCGCTGTGTCATGTCTGCGGGGCGCCACGGCACATCAATGTGGTGCAGGGCAATCAGCCTGTCCTGAATGTTGACACCGAGCCCGAGCTTGAAGGTTGAGCCGATCAGAATGCGGATGTCGCCGCGGCGCATTTTCGCAAAGAGGGATGCGCGCTGTGCTTCGGTTTCCGCATCGTGAATATACGCGATCTGTGCAGCGGGGACACCGAAGCCGGTCAGCAGGCGCTTCAATTCGTCATAGATGTTGAACCCTGCCTTCGGCGTGGAAACATCGCAGAAAATGAGCTGTGTGCTCTGCGCGGGCATCGTCCGGCGGAAGATCGCCGCGGCATGTTCGGCACAGCGGAAGACCTTCGACTGCACTGTGAAGGGGAGCTTTGCATCGACCAGCCGCATGTCGAGCGCGGCTTTTCTGCCGTCGCCGGTGATTTTCAGCATGTTGTCCTCCGTGCGCCGGACGCGCCCGTGCCGCACATCGTCGGCGCGCTCGGAGATGCGCTGCAGATAGTCTGCAAACTCCGGCGTTTTGCCGATGACCGCGTCGCAATAGCCGTCGTGATCAGGAATGCCGGCGCTCGCATCCGCCTCGTGAAAATCCGCGACGGAGGCGAGCAGCGATGTCAGCTCCGGCAGATTGTGGAATCGTGAAAACCGGGTCGCCAGACGGTAGCTGCTCGTGTCTACGTCAATTTCAAATTCCGTCACCTGCTCCGCAAACATGCCGACCCAGCTGTCAAAGCTCTGCAGATCGAGCATGGCGAGCTCTCCGCTTTGCAGATACTGCTGCATCACATATACGTCGGTGATTGAATTCGTGATCGGCGTGCCGTAAGCAACACCTTAGCAACGATTATTTGGGTTATGTTTGGACGGTTGGTTTTACAACAATAAAACCGAAAGGACGAATACAAATGATTGATGCGATGTACAATTACAGACAGGGTGAGATCCACTCCGCC
>JAEEGL016829889.1_pt1 | contig 22050 bp, 18 predicted proteins | sample 9134231 | NCBI WGS metagenome assembly JAEEGL01 (sample SAMN16246548, study PRJNA631951) | gut metagenome | biome: gut microbiome; feature: rumen; material: fiber-attached | host: Bos | place: Iran: Karaj | collected 2018-10 | reverse complement strand
GCGGGGGGCAGAACACCGGCACGCAAAGTACAAGCGGGCAGGATGGTGGAGCCGAGGGCTCCTGGGCGAAGCCGACCATTTTCCGGTCGGCAAGGCCAGAGACCCGAAGGCGCGAGGGGCAGAACACTGGCACGCAAAGTACAAGCGGGCAGGATGGTGGAGCCGAGGGCTCCTGGGCGAAGCCGACCATTTTCCGGTCGGCAAGGCCAGCGGCCCGATGGCGCGGGGGCAGGCAGGGGTGCGAACCTAAAGCTCGAAATGCGAACCTAAGGCCCCAAATGCTGACCTAAGGCTCGAAGTGCGGGATGGGCTTGAGCTTGAAGAGATTCAATTTGTGCTTGCGGTCGATGAGGGCCTTGGTGGCGGGGTCGTCACAGACCCCTTCGCGGATGTAGCGGTCCAGAACCGCATAAGTGAAACCGAGATTGTCCTCGTCGGTCTTGCCGCAGAGGCCGTCCGACGGCGTCTTCTCCACCAGGTCCACGGGCAGGCCGAGCTCCAGGCCTATGGCCTTGACCTCCCTGACCGTCAGGCCGCCGAGCGGAGAGAAGTCCCCCGCGGCATCGCCGTAGCGGGTGCTGTAGCCTACCCAGTCCTCGGAAAGATTGCAGGTATTGACCACCCGGCCATTGTTGCTCTGGGAAATGGCATAGAGCGCAGTCATCCTCAGGCGCGGCGGCATATTGATGCGGGTCTGGTCGGAGGCAGCGCTGCCAAGCTGAGCCTCAACCTCCCCCATCAGCGCCTCAAAGGCCGCTCCGATATTGACATTGTAGCTGCGGATTCCGAGATGCTCTATCAGCCGGCGCGAATCATCGATATCCGGCTGGACACCGTTCGGCATTGTCACGCCGATTACCCGTTCCACGCCCAAAGCCTCGACGCAAAGCGCCGCGCAGATACTGCTGTCCTTGCCTCCGGAAATGCCAAGCACTGCATTGCAGCCCTTCCCATTCTCCTCGAACCAGTCCCTAATCCACTGCACGCAGCGGTTTTTAGTCAATTTTGCATCAAACATAATTAAAAAATCTAGCGTGAAACACAAATTGCTGACCATCAGCGCTTTACACAAAGTCGTCTACGTCAGTTTACATAGACGATAATCGGTAAGTTACTGATACTAAGCACATTACATTTCACGGTCAAACAATCTAAATCGGCAACAAAGCTTACTTGGCCCTGGCATAGACCTGAATCGGGCAGCCCTCGAAGTCGAAATGGGCCCGGAGCTTGTTCTCAAGGAAACGCTTGTAGGGTTCCTTCACCCACTGCGGCAGATTGCAGAAGAAGGCAAACTGCGGAGTACGCGTGGGAAGTTGGGTCACATACTTGATCTTGATGTACTTGCCCTTCCAGGCCGGCGGCGGGTAATTCTCGATTTCAGGCAGCAGGGCGTCGTTCAGTTCCGAAGTAGGAATGCGCCTGCGCATATTCTCCGCCACGTGGGCGGCGGCGTCCAGCACATCCAGAATGCGCTGCTTCCCGGTCACGGAAGTGAACACAATCGGAATGTCATTGAAGGGGGCGAGACGCGAACGCAGGGCCTCGCTGTAGTCCCGCATCGTATTGACATCCTTCTCGAAAAGGTCCCATTTGTTCACGACTATGACGCAGCCCTTGCGGTTCTTCTGGATGATATTGAAGATGTTCATATCCTGCGCCTCCATACCGAGAGTCGCGTCAATCATCAGGATGCAGACGTCGCTGTGCTCGATGGTCCTCATAGCGCGGAGCACGGAGTAGAACTCCAGGTCCTCGGTCACCTTCCCCCTCTTCCGCATTCCGGCCGTGTCCACTATCATAAACTCGTGCCCGAACTTGTTGTAATAAGTGGAGATGGAGTCACGGGTAGTCCCGGCGACCGGGGTGACGATATTGCGTTCCTCGCCGAGAAGGGCGTTGGTCAGCGAGGATTTGCCCACGTTCGGACGGCCGACGATGGCGATATGCGGCAGTTCGGAATGGTCGTCATCGGCCCCGTCCTCCGAAGGAAGAACCTTCAGAATCTCGTCCAGAAGGTCGCCGGTGCCGCTTCCGTTCGCTGCAGAAATGGACCATACCTCCCCTAGGCCGAGGGCATAGAAATCATAGGCGTCGTACATCTTTTCTCCTGAGTCCACCTTGTTGACGCAGAGAACCACGGGCTTTTTCGAGCGCCTCAGAAGGTCCGCTATCTCGGAGTCATAGTCGGTGATGCCGGTAGCCGCCTCGCACATAAAGAGGACCACGTCGGCCTCCTCGATGGCTATTACCACCTGGCGACGGATGGCATCCTCGAAGACATCGTCGGAATTGGAGGTATAGCCCCCGGTGTCCACGACGGAGAATTCGCGGCCGCACCATTCGCATTTCCCATAGTGACGGTCGCGGGTCACGCCTGCGGTCTCATCGACAATTGCCTGCCTCATTCCGACCAGGCGGTTGAAAAGGGTGGATTTGCCGACATTCGGCCTTCCCACAATCGCTACTAAAGCCATAAGTATTTATTTTTCAAGTTTATACAGAGCGCAGCTCTTGCAAGCGTCGCTGTATTCCCCGCTGCAAGTCTTGCCGCTTCTCTTTGCCAAAAGTTCCAGCTCCTCCTGCTTTGCGCATTTGATTCCGCGCCGCTGCATTTCGGGATTGGTCGATATCTCCCCGTCCGGGAAAGGACGGTGGAAAAAGAAGATATTCACCCCCAGGAGCAGCACAGCCGCCCCTACGAAAATGATTGCCGCAAGCAGGGTTTTCATCTACAGCGGGAATTCAGAAGAAATAGGTTCATAATTATATACGCGCAGAATCATCCTTGCGAAAGTGTCGGCAAGGGAAACAACGCGGATCTTGCCCTGGAGATCCTTCTTGGCGGGATCCAGAGGGATGGTGTCGGTCACATAGACCTCCGTCAGCGCCGAAGAGTCGATCCTCTCATAGGCCGGTCCGGAAAGCACCGGGTGAGTCGCAAAGGCGCGGACGCTGCGGGCGCCTCTCTTGATCAGCTCATTGGCGGCCTCGGTGAGGGTGCCTGCGGTGTCTATGATATCGTCGATTATCACTATGTCACGGCCCTCGACCTCGCCGATAGGCTGGATCCTTTCGATGACATTGGCCCTGGCGCGGGTCTTATGGCAGATCACGACCGGGCAGTGGAGATTCTTGGCATAGGCATTGGCCCTCTTTGCGCCGCCCATATCGGGCGCCGCGATGGTGAAAGTATCCTTGTTGGCCTTCTGGAGTTTTTTCAGTATGTCCAGGAAGTCGTAACTGGCGTAGAGATGGTTCACGGGGAGGTCGAAGAAGCCCTGGATCTGGTCCGCGTGGAGGTCGCAGGTCATCACGGCATCGGTACCTGCGGTCTTGAGCATATTGGCCACGAGCTTGGCTCCGATGGACACGCGCGGCTTGTCCTTGCGGTCCTGACGGGCCCATCCGAAGTAAGGCATAACGGCGATAACCTTGTTGGCGGAAGCACGCTTGGCGGCGTCAATGGCCAGCAGCAGTTCCATCAGATTGTCGGACGGAGGGAAGGTGGACTGAAGGATGAAGCAGGTGGCTCCACGAACGCTTTCAGCATAGGAAGGCTGGAATTCCCCGTCGCTGAAATGAGAGATATCCAGCTGACCGAGAACTACTTCCGGCTCGTCAGGCCGTTTCAGTTTGTTCATAGCCACGACTACCTTATCGGCGAAATAGCGGGTGGCTTCACAGGAAAACAGCACCATGCGGTGCTTGTGGACATCGTTGATCATAATGAAGCAAGTACAGAACCTATATAATTGATGATTTCATCCTTTCCCTGACCTGTCTGGGAGGAGCTGACGAAAACGGGAGGGAGTTCCTCCCAGTCCTGGAGCAGGCGCTGGCGGTTTTTCTCTATCTGGGCGGCGGTAGCGACCGGGCCCTGTTTGTCGGCCTTGGTGAACACAAGGGCGAAGGGAATCCCCTTCTCCCCCAGTTCGGCGATGAAGCGCAGGTCCACTTCCTGCATATCGTGCCGGCTGTCCAGCAGCACGAAAAGCAGGACCATCTCCTCGCTGCGGTTGATATAGTCCCAGATTATATGCCTCAGCTTTGCCCTTTCCTTGTCGGGAAGCCGGGCATAGCCGTAGCCCGGAAGGTCCACGAGATACCACTTGTCATTGATCAGGAAGTGATTGACCAGCTGAGTCTTGCCGGGAGTCTGGGAAGTTTTCGCGAGGCGGGAATTGCCTGTCAGGCGGTTGATGAGGGAGCTCTTGCCGACATTGGAACGGCCGATGAAAGCGAATTCCGGCAGCCTTAGGGCCGGTTTTTGTTCCACCCTTGTGCTGCTTCCGGAAAAAACTGCCTTTGTTATTTTCATATTCCCTCCGACTCTACAAATATACTCAAATTTTTCAATTCACGCGTCCTCTTTTCAGAGTTTCGGATAACGGACCGTAAAAGATGCTCCGCCCAGAGTGAAGGAACGCGCGTAGAAGATTTCTCCGCCGCAGTGCTCAACTATCTTCTGGCAGATGGCGAGCCCCAGGCCGCTGCCGCTGGACTTTGTGGTGAAGTCCGGGGTGAAGATTCGCTCCCGGATCTCCTCGCTCACGCCCGGCCCGTTGTCTTCGACCACCAGGTCATAGAATCCGTCGACCGTGGAATTGCGCAGCGACACCGCGATGCTTTTCCGCCCGCCGAGCTCGTCCACGGCCTGCATTGCATTGGTGAGAAGATTCACTATCACCCTGATAAGCTGCGGTTTAGGGCCGGAGACCATAGCTCCGGAGAAGCCTATATACTCGAGCGAAACATCCTCCCTGGTGTCATACAGGGCGACTTCCTGGCGGACTAGCTCATCCAGGTCCAGAGGCTCCGGAGACTGGTCGTAAAGCTTGGCGAAAGTGGAGAACTGGTCGGCGGAGTCCGCGAGCATATCCACGTGTTCCAGGACCGTAGCGCATACTTCGTCGAACTTGTCCACCCATTTTTCGTTCCCGGACTGCTTCAGGCGTATCAGCATCTGCAGCTTGAGCTTTATCGGGGTAAGAGGATTCTTGATGTCGTGGGCGACGCGGCGGGCCATATCGTTCCAGGCCTTGTCCCTCTCGACCTGGGCCAGGCGGCGCGTGGATTCCGAGAGATCCCGCACCATACGGTTATAGGACTCCACCAGAGGTTTCAGTTCGTCGTCGCGGTCGTATTCGAGTTCGTCAAGATGGTCGACGTCAGTCACTTTCATCTTGTCGCTGATCTCCGAGATAGGCCGGAACATCCTGGAAATTATGGCCATTGTCACATAGCGCGACAGCAGCAGAAGGAGAATGAAGGCGGTCAGGATGGTCGCGACGTGGAGGATGGTGTCCGTCTCAAGGGCGACGCTGCGGCCGGTATAGGGGGAACTGACTATGGCCACGATCTCGCCGGAAGGGCCGAAGACCGGAGCGTGGAGATTGTAGAAGCGGCGGCGGCCGACCTTTTCGCGCAGGATGGCGAATCTTTGATGGTCATAGACCAGGAGTTTATAGGCCCTGTCGTCCACCCTGTGGCCGAGGAACATACGCTCGTAGACCTCGGGAGTGGTCGAACTGATCAGCACTCCGGAAGCCGAGAAGACGGAAAGGTCGGTATGCAGGGTGTTTCCGATGCGGTCGACAGCATCCATAGCGTCCATCACCGGACGAGTCCTGTCAATGTCGCGCAGCATACTCTGGGCCATAGACTGGATTATGTTGATGCGCGCATTCATTATTCCGCGCATATCGGCGGCGTTGCGCCTGTAGACGAACCATACGCTGAAAGCGGCCATCCCGATCAGGGTGAAACTGAGGGACAGGTAGAGCACCAGGCTGATACGGTTCTGGAAATAACGCGGGCGGCTGTCTCTTCGCCTCCGGCGCGTCAGAAGGGATATCAGAAGGAAAGTCAGAAGGGCGAAGACCACTCCCTCGACCACGAAAAACAGCGGAGGGGTTTCGCTCCTGGAGATGATGACGACCTCGCTGGAGGAAACCTGCTCCACGAAATGGACATAGCCGTCCCTCTGTGGGAGCTGGCCGTCCAGGACCGTAGGATAAGCATATTCACCCTTGTTCGAGACTATCCTGCCGTCCACGTATTTAGCATAGGAATAGCGCGGAGGAATGGATACACGTCCAGGCTCGGTAACGCCCATCAGCGAGAGATATCCCCGGTCTTCGCGATTATGCTTCGACTCCACGAGGACAAGTATCGACGACGGCCCTGCGGCGGGGTCCAGATAGGTGAAAAAGCCGGTGTAGCGGGCCTGTCCCGCAGAACTCAGGCTGTAGAAGAAATGGGAGCCGTCCCAGAGGCGGACTCCACTGCGGATCCGCTCGTCCAGGATGCCGGTACTCACCTCGTCAGCGCCGAGCAGCTGCACCGAAATGTCGTAGTCCTGGGAAATCCTGCCCATAGAAGAGCTGACCAGACGGGCACGGATGAGATGAGTCCCGTCCTCAAGCTGAGTCAGGGCGCGGATTACCGGATCCGAGGCGACCTGTGGTTCCACGGCCCTTAGCTGGAGTTCCAGGGAGAGGTCCCTGTCCATAGCAAGCCTGTTGGCCCATACTTCCACGCTGCTGCCCTCCTTCCGGTATCCCATCAGCGCCGAAGCGATGACGAAATACGCCCCGGCAAGTATGGAAAAAACGGTTCTGCTCTTGCCCGAGAAAGCATCGAAGCGCATCCCGTTGAGAGAGCGGAGAACCGGCGCTGCGATGTCGGCGAGCATCGGGATGGTCAGAGCCAGGGAAAGGAAAGACAGATAGACAATGGCCGAATACTGGTTCAGCAGATTGATCTTATACAGTTCCAGGCATATCCCCGAATTGAGGAGGATGCTCTTGAAGGCGATATGGATATAGGCGCAGATCCCGATGGCGGCAAGCGCGGCAAGTATGATCACGGAGACTTTCAAGGCGGCGGAAGACCTGCGCCTTATGGCTTTGAGCAGCGTCCCTTTCATTATGAACAGGCTCGCCACGAGACAGAGTATCCCGAGATTGACAAGCAGTCCGGCTCCGAGCGAATAGAAGAAGGGGCCATCGGCGTAAAGCAGCGGAGAGAAAAGCTGCGAGCCGTGGGCAAGATGGCGGCCATAGAAATAGACTCCCGCGAGCAGTCCTCCCTGGCATAACACGGAGAGACAGAAACGCCCCCAACCGGGCCAGGAGGCCAGAAGGAGCAGGAGACCGCCGAGGGCGGCCAGAACGGACAGCCAGAACGGAAGCGGATGATAGCGGCCGGACTCGATGACTTGTTCCGGGACAAGTTTCATAAGCGGCTCTCCGTCAAGCATAACGGGGACTCCGATTCCGGAAGAAAGAGGCTGCAGGCTGTAGCCTTCGTCAAGGGACAGACGGGGATTGACGCCGTTTACCGACCCGGCCTTGAGGTCATCGACGATTTCCAGTCCGGCGACCAGCCTGGCATTGCCCGACATCCTGGACTTGACCAGGAACCACTTTGGACCATAATTGACGAAAGAAAGGGCCTCGCCGACCTCGCTGAGCGGCGAAGTCAGTGCGCTGCGCCCGTCTCCGAGACGCTGCACCACCGTGCGTGGACGGATGTCGTCGCTCAGAAGCGGAAACTGGTTGATCCAGCACTGCAGAGTGTCGTCAAGATAACGGTACAGGACCATATCCTCCGGCAGTTCAAGGCTGAGCCAGCTTTCGCCGTCCTCCTCCGCGGCCTGATCCAGAAAACTGTCCATCAATGAGATACGCTTTCCGACCGAACGCGAGAACTCGTCCGCCGCCGAAGATGGGTCCCGGTGGGAGCGATCAAGCAGAAGGGCGAGGCCCATCAGCACGCCCGCGGTGCCGAGAAGGATATACGCCATCAGGCGGCGGATATGGAAACGGTCTCTACTCATTATGGTACGGTTCTCCGTTAAGGATGGTGAAGGCGCGGTAAAGCTGTTCCGCGAAAAGGACACGGACCATCTGGTGAGAGAAGGTCATCTTTGAAAGGGAGATGCTTCCCTGGGCGCGGGAGCGGACCTCGTCGGAGAAACCATAGGCCCCGCCGACGGCGAAGCAGAGATTCTTTCCGCCCGCCGAGAGCTGAGTCTCCATCCAGGAGGCAAAGTCCATAGAGCGGAACTCCCGCCCGTGTTCGTCCAGAAGGATCAACCTTGCGCCGGCGGGGACACGTTTCAGGATCAGCTCCCCTTCCTTCTGCTTTATCTGTCCCGGAGAAAGGGCTCCCACACCCTTCAACTGGGGGATTTCCTCCAGACGGAAAGGGACATAGTGCTTCAGCCTGGAGACATACAGATCCAAGCCTTCCTTAACCCAGTCCACATCCGTCTTTCCGACGGTCAGAAGCATCAGTTCCATAACAAAGGCAAAGATAAGATTTCGGCGCGGTATTTGCAAGAAAGAGGCCTCGGATGAAAAAGATATTGACCATTTTGGGAGCGCTTCTGCTCGCTGCGATGCCCCTGAAGGCACAAGACGGAGAATATGCCGTCTTCGCGCCCATATCCAAGTACATAGCCGCCGGAGACGCCGCTTCCCTCTCCCGCTGGTTCGCCGACCATCTGGACGTGACCATAATCTCGTCCTCCAGGAGCTGTTCCCAGTCCCAGGCCCGCCAGATACTGAAAAGTTTCTTCGAATCCTATACCCCGCGTTCCTTTGAAATCACCCACAAGGCGGCTGAATCCAACCGCAAATACGTTGTCGGCAACCTCAACGCAGGGGGAGAGATTTTCCTTGTGACCATATACGCCACTGCCGGCTCGGACGAGACTTACAAAATCCAGCAACTCGTCGTCAGCCGGCAGACAGCAGTGTTCTAGCCGCGGCGGGCTTTCGCGCCAGCGGGCGCATACCGCCCGTCGGCGGAAAATGCCTCCGGGGATATGTGCCCGCGGCTCCACCATTCGGCCCGCGGCCTATCTGCTTCCGCCACCGTGGCCGCCGCCGTAGCCACCACCGCCTCCTCCGAAGGAAATATGTCCGCCACCGCCGCTTGAACGGCGCTGGGCAGCCGCCTTGGCCGCAGCCCTCTGCTCCTGATGGCGGATCGCCGAACTCATCATAGCGCTTGATGAACTTGTGATGCTGTTCAGTATATAATAGGTAGTCATCGTGTTCATCATATTGGTCTGGCGGGCGTACTCTTCCATCTTGGCCGGGAAGAGTTTCTCGAAGTTCTTCGCCACCTTGTCGGCGATGCCGAAGAGCGCCGCGAAGGTCATATACTGCTTCCACAGGCCGATTTCGGGGGCTTCCCTCTCGTCGACCAGGGTGAAATCCTCAAGGAATTTCTTGAATTCTATGGCCCTGACCCTCTGCTCGGGGGTATAGCGGTTCCAGATGGGCCTTCCGCTCGACACGGCTTCATTGGGCCAGCCGGCGACCTTCACATCGTTCTGGTAGGACCATTTCTTGAATTCCAAGGCCTCCAGGAGGTCGTCTCCGGCAGCAACGCGGGCTGAAAGGAAAATATTCCTTTCGAAAACGTCCTTGATAGCCTCATCCGCCGAGGGACCGCCGCTTACGAAACGAAGGTTCATCCGGCCTTCCTTCTTCGGATCCGGCTCCACCTTTATCAGTCCGTCAAGGACCCATTTGAGGAAATAGGCACTCACAAGGTCCGGGAAGACTTTCGTACTGCTGCGGGCAAGATAGTCTCCGCTCTGGATAAGGCTGAACACGGCCTTAACGTCACCGTCAAGCGGAACATCCCTGCTCCAGCCTTCGATCTTGTCGACGCCGAAAATCTTCTTGTTGTAACGCCTGCCCGTTATCTTTCTGTAGATCCACTGCAGGAGCAGGAAAATCAGGTAAAGGATAATCAGGATCGGAATACCCAGGAAAATGATGCCGAGTATCCATAATACTATCTTGTCTATAACGTCGTCCCCGTCGTCCTTCCCATAGTCAGAGCCCTTCATTGCTACTTCCCGGAGCTCCTCGAAAGTCTCACGGCCTTTCACGAGATTTACGAACTGCCCTTTCTTGAAGAGGCAGAGGGCAGAGAAGAAGCTCTGGTACTGGAAGGGCTCGGTGGACTCGAAGACTATCACCCCGTCCTCAAGGGAGGATTCGCCTACCATACCGAAACCCCAGAACTGCACATTGCAGCTGTCCTGGGACTCGAAGAACCAAGGTTCACCCTCGGTCTCGTTGTAGATGCGGATCCTGGCGTGCTGAGGCTTGGCCGACCACTCGTCGTTGAGGAAGTGCCAGTGGAAGCCGTCGCCGTCCTCTCCATAGTCCTGGACCAGATCCTCGATGATATAGCTGATTTGCCAGACATGGTGTCCATACTCTCCCTGGCCCCAGCAAAGTTCGACGTCGCCGCCGCCCTTTTCGAGGATGCCGCAGCGGCCGGTCTTTTCGGCGCGGGAGCGGCTGGAATCCCAGTTACGCCCGTCACTTTCGAACTCGACATCGTTCTCGAAGACGCTCAGGTCGCGGATATAGGAATTGCCCGGATTGTCAATCGGGATATAATACTCCGTCCCGCTTACGATGTCAACGTCCCAGGTCTGGGCGACAACGGCATTACCGTTCCGGACAATATAGACACGGGTGTCAATGTCATGGATGGCCTGGGAATAGCAAAAGGCCGCGGCAGCCACGAAGGCTACGGCGGTCAGAATGAACTTTCTCATGGGCTTAGCGCTTGAAAACTTCGTCGGGGATGTCGGCCTTCTCGGGGGCGTCGGCGAGGTAGTCGCGGACCGGGAAATGGAGCAGCGAAGCTACGACCGAGGCCGGGAAGGAACGCACGTCACGGTTGTACTTCGTGATCGTGTCATTGCAGGTCATCCTCGAGAGACGGACATTCTCTTCATAGTCCTTATAGCTCTTGATGGCCTCCTTGTACTGCTCGCTGCCCTGAAGCTGGGGATACTGCTCGGCGACGGCGATCAGTTTCGCGCTCATCGCGGCCAGGGCGGCCTCGTTGTCATTGATCTCCTTTGCGGTCGGGGCTGCGGAAGAAGTGATGCGGCGCATCGCGATGATCTTCTCGAAGTTCTCGCCTTCGACCTGGGCGGACTCACGGGCAAGTGAAACGATGGTCTTGAGCGCGTCGTAACGGCTCATCTGCTGCACCTGAATCTGCTTAAGGGAGTTGTTGCAGAGCTCGTCCACCTTGACAAGGCGGTTCTGAACGGAGATTACCCATAGGACAATGACGACCACCAGGGCAATAATGACAATCCAAGTAATCATAGGTCAATAATTTTTGTTCCGTCCACAAATATAGAAAAAAATTACAGTTCCAGCAAACCCTCGGGAATCCTCAGCGTAATCTCGCCTTTCCCCCAGTCCGTTTGGACCACAAGGTCCTGATGCAAGGGCAGAAGGACCTCGCCTTTTGCCGTCTTCACCTGGATGCAGAGATTGCCGGGAATGTCCTCGTAGCCGGAAACCTGGCCGACCAGCTCTCCGTTTTCGTCACGGACCGTCCAGCCCAGAAGGATTTGTTCGTTTTCCTCCTCAAAATAGTCTGCAAAAACCTCCCTCCCGACAAGTTCGTCGGCGTCCTCGAGGCTGCGCACTCCGGTCAGACGGACCAGCAGCCGCCCTCCCCTTTCACGCGAAGATAGAATAAAATAAGGAACCGGCAGTCCATCGTGAAAGATGAATACCGGTTCCTGTAGGTCGAGGTCCTCGGGCACTATGTCGAAAAGGCTTAAGACAAGCTCTCCGTCAGTGCCGTTGGATTTCAATACCTTCGCGACTTTCTGCATTATTCTGCAGGAGTCTCGACGGGTTCGGCAGCGGCTTCTTCCGTTGCTTCGGCGGCAGCCTCGGCTGCTGCGGCAGCGGCCTCGGCGTTACGCTTGGCGATAGCCTGGGCACGAGCCTCGTTGACCTTGATCTCGGCGGCCTTGGCCTCTTTAGCCTTGGCGATAGCCTCGTTCTTCAAGCTGGTGACCTTGGCGGCGACCTTCTGATCCTTCTGGGCCTTCCAGGCGGCGAATTTTTCGTCGGCCTGAGCCTGGGTGAGAGCGCCCTTCGCAACTCCGTCCTGGAGGTGCTTGCGGAGGAGAACACCCTCGTAAGAGAGGATACGGCGGGCGGTGAGGGTCGGCTGGGCACCGACATTCAACCATTTGAGAGCCTGCTCTGCATTGAGAACGATAGTGGCAGGGTTCGTGTTAGGATTGTAAGAACCGAGCTGCTCGATGAAGCGACCGTCACGCGGTGCGCGGGAGTCGGCCACGACAATGTGGAAGAATGCGAAATTCTTCTTTCCGTGGCGCTGGAGTCTGATTTTAACAGCCATTGTGAATCTGTATTAATAATTAAACGTGTATGCTCCCTTCTCGAGAGAGCGCGCAAAGATAGCAATTATTTTGTAAAGGGCAAAATATTATAGCAGACGGCCCTGCTCGCCGAGGTGGGAATCCTTGAATCCGAGGAAATAGAGGATGCCGTCGAGACCAAGCGTATTGATGGACTGGCGGGCGTTGGCCACTACGCGCGGCTTGGCGTGGAAGGCGATTCCGAGGCCGGCTTCCGTCAGCATAGGGAGGTCGTTGGCGCCGTCGCCGACAGCAATGGTCTGGGCCAGATTCACTTTCTCGCTCTGGGCTATAAGCTTGAGCAGGTCGGCTTTTCTGCGGCCATCTACGATCTCTCCGACATAGCGGCCGGTGAGACGGCCGTCTTCGCCGATTTCGAGTTCGTTGGCATAGACATAATCGATGCCGTAACGGCGCTGGAGATACTCCCCGAAGAAGGTGAAACCACCGCTGAGAATCGCGATCTTATAGCCGCAGGTCTTGAGAATAGACATAAGACGGTCAGTCCCTTCAGTTATGGGAAGATGCTCGGCGATATCCTTCATTACGCTCACATCCAAGCCTTTAAGCAAGGCGACACGCTCGGTGAAACTCTCCTTGAAATCAATCTCGCCACGCATTGCCCGCTCGGTGATTGCCGCGACCTTGTCATAGACTCCGTGACGACGCGCAAGTTCGTCTATGCACTCCGCCTGGATAAGCGTCGAGTCCATATCGAAGCAAATCAGTCGGCGCATCCTGCGGTACATATCATCTTTCTGGAAGGAAAAGTCCATACCCATCTCGGCCGAAAGGGACAGGAGACTGGCCTGGAGGCCGGCCTTGTCCTTGGGTGTACCGCGGAGAGAGAACTCTACGCAGGCGCGGACGTTCAATTCCGGATGCATAATGCTCATACGTCCGGTAAGACGCTTGATCGAATCGATATTCAGGCCCTGCTCCGCAATAAGATTGGCTGCGGCAGCAATCTGACGGGCGGAAAGCGAGCGTCCGATAACAGTCAGAATAAAACGGTTCTTTCCCTGTCGTCCGGCCCACTCCTCGTAGTCGTCGTCAGGTATAGGCTTGAATCCGATATTGACGGAAAGTTCGGTTGCTTTGAAGAGAAGTTCTTTCATCATCTGACCGGAATTCGCTTCGTCGATGCGAACGAGAATTCCAAGCGAGAGGGAGCTGTGAATATCAGCCTGACCGATGTCCAGGATCTGGGCGTCATACTTGGCCAGAATATCCATCATAGAAGCAGTAAGGCCGCTACGATCCTTACCGGTAATTCGTATAAGTATTTGTTCCTTAGGACTTTCCATAAAAAATAAGTTTCGAATCCGAAACAATGCTATTTAGATTTTGAAACCTTATTCAAGTAATCGGATGGGCTTACTCCATAATATGAACGGAAGGCCGTTGAGAAATAAGAAGAAGTAGAGAAGCCACAGGCGAGTGCAATTTCAGAGAGGGAAAGGCTCCTTTGTTCTATAAGGGAGGCAGCCTTCTCCATCCGGAGTTGTTTGATCATTGCCGAAGGCGAGACATCCGCTTCAGCCTTCAGCTTACGGTTGACGTGAATGCGGGAAATGCCCGTAAGGGCGGCAATCTTCTCGACATCGAAATCCGGATCATCGAGATGCTTCTCACAAAGAGAATACACTTCCTTATAAAATGCCGAGGACTGCGGAGACGGAGCAAGATCAGAAAATGGCTTTTCCTCAATGATTGAAGGCTTTGGTTCCACTGGCTTCGGCTCGACAGGTTTCTGCTCGATGACAGCGGGCTTGGGCTCGGCAGGCCTCTGCTCGATGACAACAGGCTTGGGCTCGATGACAACAGGCTTAGGCTCAAAGAGTGCAGGCTCGGGCTTCGAAGATCGGAAAAATATCCTTGCGAGGAGTAATCCGATGGCAAAAAAGACAAGCGCAATCAAAATGCACAGCCAAAGCGAAATGCCGCTCTCACTACCATCAGCTGGCGACGTTGTTTCAATTTCAAAATTAAAAGGTAACAAATTTGAAACACTCTGTCCAAGCTCCCATTCGCTGAATTTTCCATCCTTTTCCAAACGGCAAAGTGCCCCTTTTCCAAGGACCCAAAGAGCTCCGTCAGGCGAAAATAACATTTCCGTTACACTTGTAGGAAGCGCCACCACAGCTGCCGGTTTCTCACCGGGAATCCAAGAATAAAGTTCCGAATCGGTACTCGCCCAAAGTTTTTCTCCGTCATAAGAGAGGGCCGTAACCGGAGGAAGCGACTCCTTTTTGAATCCTTTGCTGGAGGAGTACGAAAGCAGATTGCCCGCGATATCCTGGATCCATATTACACCCTTGGAATCCGAAAGGACTGAAACGATCGTATCATTAGGAATGCGTCCGTCGGCGCGAGTGTATCGAAGCCGATGTCCCAGCCGGCCGACACGGAGCAAACCCTGTCCGTCAGTCGCAATCCACAAAGAACCGTCATCCTTGGAGAATGCAGTATTGCTGCGCGCCTGCACGAATCCTCCGGAAAAAAGGAAGCTAAGCAGGAAGAATAAAATCAAGCGTCTGGGATTCATTGCACTACAACCCGGCGAAGTGAAGCCATCGGTCCGGAACATAGCTGCTTCCAGCAACGCCCCTTGTCAAGACTCCTGAGTTTGGATTTTTTCTGGGAGGGAGAAGAGGCTGAGTCTTCCAAAATCTCGAGGATTTCATCTTTCCCGTCCAAATTCGAATTTCTCACGAAGTTCGCAAGGCCGTCCCAATCTTCTCCAACTTCCTCAACTACAATCTTTGAGGGGTCGTAACCTTCAGCAATAATGAAGTTACGCACCGAGCGGGCTCTTTTCGCACTCAACTTTGCATTAGCAGTAGACGAGCCGTCAAGCGAAGCATATGACCTTATATATATGGTATCAGGAGAAGAGGCCACCAGGGAACGTACCGAATCCAATACTTTAGAATTGCTCCGGTAATTCTCTGAAACCCAGCCGATTCCGGAGGGGAAGGCAAGCTCGAAACTGTGTTCTCCCTCGGAAAGGGCATAAATGAAAGAAACTTCAACCCTTCTCAGTTTCGGGAAAACCTTTTTCATCAAAACTTCCCAGGCTTCTCCGACATATAATTCCTGAAGGAGCTGCTTTCTGTTCTCACCGCCCGAACGAATTATCTCAAGAGCTTCGTCCTTCCAGGCATAGTCTGAACTTCTCAAGATTTTCTCCACGCCCTTCCAATCTTCGCCTTCGCTTATGATCCGGATCGCCGATTCGTCAAGATTGACTCCGCGCTCCAAAATGAAGTCTTTGACACTGGAGGCCCTGGACGCGGAGATCCTGCGGTTTGCAGCTATGCTGCCGTCCGGAGATGTGTAAGAATGAAGAGTCAGTCGAAGCAACTGTCCCTGCGAAAGTGAATTGTCGAGTTCTTCGATACTGCGCTCATTCGAACGGACTTTCTCATTCACACGGGAAGAACCGCAACTGAAGGAAAAAGAAACAGAATTGCCCGCCACTGCTGACAGCGGGAGCAAAAACAGGAACGCAAGGGCGCAATATATGCTCTTAAGCATTTTCACAGCGCAAAAATAATAAAAATGCTACACATTTCAAAGCCGGTAACATTTCCGGGCGATAAAACGTGCAGCTATTTGCCGGAACTTACAATCCAGACCTTAGGAGTCATACCTGTAAGTTTCTTAAATATATTATTGAATGACGACGCGCTCAGGAAACCACAGGCCTTCGCAACTTCCTCCTGTCTGGCGTCAGGGTTTTCGAGAAGATAGCGCTGAGCATAATCAACTCTCAGAGTATTAAGCAATTCCGGAAAGCCAAGATTATAGGTATTGTTCACCAGCTTGGACACATAAGTCTTGTTTGTGTGGAGCCTCAGAGCTACATCGGCGAGTGAAAGGCTGGGCTGCAGGAAAAGCTGCTCTTTGAACATAAGAGCGTGAAACTTTGCCGACAGGCTGTCATCCCAGGATCCTTTGGTGGCGGACTGCAAATGCTCTTTAACCGTCGTAATGTCTTTAGATTCAACTGAATCCGTATGAATTCTCTCCGACAGCAAATCCCTGAAACGAAGCAGAGAATCCTGCGATGCTTCATCTAAAAGCTCTTCCATCATTATTTCAACTATAACGTTTTTAATGGCCGGATTATAGTTGTAAAACATAATGTGCCTGGACTGGATCAGAGTTACCCTGTCCTTCTCGCCCAATAGGGAACCAAGCATAAGCAAAGAATAGCCTACAGTGACCACGATGGCGAGAAAAACCGAGAACCAGATATGCGTATCGAGGAAACTCTTGAGAAAAATAAGCTTCAGGAAGATAAAAATACCGGGTAGAATAAGGTTCAAAAGCTGGATTTCAGGCACTCCCACACTACCACCCTTGAAAAGGAAGCTCCAGATGTTGGAAAAACTGAATTTTTTCTGGATAACACTCTTTATAAGATGTATGGCAGCCAATAAAAATTCAGTACCAATTACAATTCTGAAGAAAAGGGAAGTCCATATATAATAATGCCACAGAGATGTACCCTTATACTCCTTGGCGATGTGAGTGCCTTCTCTGTAAAGCTTAAGCAAGAAGTCTGCAACAACCTCTTTATTGGATATTTCAGTTAGAACTACACCAGCGATAAAAAGAGCTACGGAAGCAAGAACCCACAAAAAATGAGAAGCACGGAGAATATGGCCGTCGTGGTACAACAAATGATTGACATAATGCCACAGTATAGGAATAAGGCAGGGAGCGGACAAGAGCATCAGCAACCTAGCATATAGCAGCCAACCGGGAGGAATACCCGGCATCGCATAACAACCGTCTGAAATAAAATAAAAGAGAAGACCGAAGCTAAAAGCCTCCATAAGCCAGAAAGAACTGGTCCTGCGAGCAAAAACCGGATAAAGGAATATCCAGAATAATGCAGCCGCAGCTGGCATAAAAAGAAGAAGGATCAACGGGTTCATAAAAAATGCTTCTCGCAGGTTAAAATCCGACGTCAAAATTAGAAAATAATGCTTGAAAAAGCAAATAATTTTTGCGGAAAAACATCGAAAAAAGTACAAAAAATTGCAAAATGTTTAATTTGGCATAGCGCTTGTATAATTTAAGGAATAGAGAAATTAGCCGAAAATACCGCATATACGCAATATAATGGCGAAATAGCGAAGAAAACAAGACCGTAGACAGACGAAAACAAGCTTTCTCGAAGAGAAAAATAGAAAAGTAACAAAAATAAAATAAAAAAGAGGAGTTAATAAAAAATTTAAATAAATAGAGGCCAGTATTTTAAAACAATAAAAATATAGTCAAGAACAAAAATAAATTGCCAAATCGTAAAAAGCGATTGTTATATCATTTAGCAAAATAATTCCGATCAACTTACGACAAAGAGCCCGGGATGGAGCTCATAAGAAATACTACCCCCCCCCATTACAACGCACTGCAAGGCACATTTTGCCATATTTTTCGATGGAAAACAATGAGAATCAGCATTCTTTCAAAAATGTTAAAAAAAGTTAAAATATTTTTGGAAAATAAAAAATAAGCAGTATCTTTGCATCCGATTTAGGTGTAAAACGGCCCAGGGGAAATCCGGAACTCCCCGACAGCCGAACAGAAGAAAACAATGAAAAACGCAAACAGACGCATCTTTGAGGGCATTATGCGCACCTCGAAAGCCGCCAGCCTCAGGCTGACGGTGCTTGCGGCGTGCCTGTTTGCGAACATTTTTTTTACGCGCGCCCAGGACACTCCCGCGAGCGTAAAAATTAACTTCCCGTTCGACAACGCCGTTCTTCACACCGATTACATGTCCAACTACGATGCCCTGGCAACTCTGGACAAGATCGCAGAAGAGTCCCTTTCTTCCAACACTCCTCTTGACGTCGTTTCTTATTCATCTCCGGAAGGCAATTACACCTACAATCTCCGCCTTTCGCAACGTCGTGCCAAGAGTGTAAGCGATTATCTTGTGTCCAAGTTCCCGGGCATCGTGGTGAACATTGTGTCAGAAGCGGAATCCTGGGCCTTGCTCCGTACAAACATCCAGAATGACGAGAGCCTCAACGACAATTCCCGCAGCGTGCTCCTGGAAATCGTCGATTCCGAAAACGATCCCGATTCCAAAGAGAGCCAGCTCAAGGCCAATTCCAGGTACAAGCATCTGTACAGCAGTTACTTCCGCGGTTTGAGATACGCAGTTATCTCGCTGAGAACAGAGAAATCGGCGGAAAACGCACAAAGTATCAGCAATTCCGAAATCTCGGAGACTTCGGCAGAAGAATCCGTAATTTCGGCAGACGGGTCCGAAATTTCGACGGAAGAATCCACAGATTCAGAAAGCAAAGCGGCTCAGTCTTCAGCCAACGAGACGGAAAACACCGTTTCAGGACTTCCTGCTGTGTATTATTCCAAGTCTGAAGACTTCATCCGTCCTGGCTTTATGGGCAATGAGGCAAGCCTCCGCGAAATCCGCCGTATCCTCTCCGACCCCGCCAACAGGGACAAGCAGATTGTCATTTACGGCGCCGCTTCCCCCGAGGGTCCGGTAAGCACGAACGAGCGTCTGGGTTCAGAGCGTGCAGAGAATCTGAAGAATTGGCTCACCATCCAGTTCCCGGATCTTGAAGGACGCATCGTCACACGCTCAAAGGGAGAGGATTGGGACGGTCTTCGCAACGTTGTGGAAAGCTGCGAATCCCTGGACAGCCTCGCAAAAAGCGAGATTCTTGACATCCTCTCCTCCTCCGACTCTCCTGCAAAGAAGGAAGCTGCCTTGAAGGCCCATCCTTCTTACAAAGTCGTTGAAGATGAGTGCCTTCCCCGTATCAGGTATTCAAGCTTCGGCGGCTTTGAACCTATGAGCGAGAATAGCGTGAAGCCGGCAATTGACAATTCCAAGACCGGTGCAGCGGCAGACAGCGTAAAGCTTGCCGCCGACACGACGAAAACCATCGCCGACACAGCAAAAGTCGCCGTCGACACTGCAAAAGTAGCCGTCGACACTGCAAAAGTAGCCGTCGACACTACGGTTGCCTCATCCGCCGACTCCACCGCCGTCACTCCTGCCGAAACGCTTGACACTCTGGCCTACACTCCGGAATTCAAGCCGAAGAAGAAAATGATTGCCGCCGTCAAGACCAATCTCCTTTTCGATGCAGTCACCGCACTCAACTTTGAAGTGGAAGTTCCGATCGGAAAGAGGTTCTCCGTAATGGCGGAGGATGTCTTCCCTTGGTGGGAAAGCGGTAACAAGTACTGCTTCCAAATGTGGGAAATGGGTCTCGAAGGCCGCTACTGGTTCAAAGGCTGGGACCCTCAGGGCACAGAAAAACTCCGCGGCTTCTTTGCCGGCGTTTATGCTATGAGTTCTAAATACGACTTCCAGTTCGACCGTGATATAAACCTGCAGGGTGAATACTGGTCTGCAGGCGTTTCCGCAGGCTATGCAATGCCTGTCGGACGCCGCAAGAGGGTGAATCTCGAGTTCAGCCTCGCAGTAGGCCCTCTGCACACCGTGTTCCGTCACTATCAGCCGACTCAGACTTACGACAAGCTTATCCGTGACCCGTACAATGCGGGCATCGACTATAAGACCGGACAGTGGTATTTCGGCCCCACGAAGGCAAAGATTTCCCTCGTGGTCCCGATCAATGTCCCGACAGGGAAAAAGGAGGTAAGATATGAGTAGACGCATCCTCCATATCCTGACGGCCATTCTTCTGGTACTCGCGGCTGCATCTTGCCACCGCCGTCCCCTCTACGATCCTGAGACCCTCATCAAAGTTCGTGTGAAGGTCAAAGTGAAGGCTATCTGCAACATCACTGATGGCACCAAGAGAAACGAAGACCCGAAGCTTTACGACAAACGCACCCTCAGTATGAACACTGACGAGATGCACGTGCTGGTCTACTATCCTGACAGCAAGAACCTGTACACCCAGACCTGGCTCCGCGCCAAGACCCTGGAGAACGGCGAGCAGGTCCTCAGCGGCGACCTTGCCATCGACTATGGCAAATGGGATATCGTCATCTACAACTGGGACACCCAGTCCATCCAGAAGAGAGGCTTCAACAGCGAGAACACGATGATTGCCTACACCGACGAGATTCCTGCCTCCACCCGCGTGAAGTATCTCGGCACCAAGGCCGGAGAATTTGACAATATCGGCATCTACGAAGAGCCCGAGCACCTCTTCGTCGCCCACAAGGGCGTGGAGGTTATGCCTCGCGACACTGTCATAGTGATCAACACCGAGGCCCAGACCGTCATCGATACTTATTATTTACAAATACGCGTGAAGGGTATCCAGCACGCGACCTCCAACGCAAATGCAGTAATTTCAGGACTTTCCCCGTCCAACCGCTTTGCGTTGAACCTCAGGACAGAAGATCCTTCCGGCGCCGTCTGCTTCCCGCTGATGGCCAGTAAGGATGAAATGATAACCGACGGTGAAAACGACGTTATGTGCGCCGTATTCAACACCTTCGGCAAGATTAAAGACATTAGCTCCAACCTGCACGCCACCTTCAGCGTGATTGACACAGGCGGCAACCTCCAGACTCTGGATGTGAACCTGGACGATGTGTTCCAGACTGAAGATGCAATCAAGAGGCACTGGCTGATCATCGACAAGGTCGTCTGGGAAATCCACGATCCGGGTGGCGACCCTCCTCAGCCGAGCGGCAACGGCGGTTTCCAGCCCGTGGTTGACGACTGGGAGGAAGAGCAGGGTGAAATTATACTGTAAACTATTGAAAATGAAGATATATAGAAACATAATCACACTTCTTGCCCTGGTGGCGGCAGCCTGCACCAAGAGTGAGAACGGCCCTGTTCCCGACAAGGAGGTGAGCTACCAGGTGGCGGACGTCAAGCTCCGCACCAAGGCCGGGGAAGTCAGCTTCCTCGGGGAGTTCGCCGACCCTTCGGACGCGGCCTTCTCATCGGTGGCCTACCTTCACGGACAGGGAGTAGCCGGAGTACAGGATTTCTACAACGGCGTCGAGACAATCTCCTGGGACGGAAGCGACCGCTGGGCACCTTCAGCGACCTACTACTGGCCGAAAGGCGCTGAGAGCTATGTCAATTTCATCTCCTGGTACGACAAGAACGGCACGCCCGACCTCGCATCCATCAGCGAGACCAGCCTGTCGTGGACCGGTCGCAGCATTGCTGCGGACGAGAACATTATGGTCGCGGACCTCGCCTGGCGCTGCAAGGCCAACGCCTCGACCTACCACATCGACGATCCTTCCGTGGTCGGAGTACCTACCCTCTTCCGTCACCTGCTGAGCCGCGTAGCTTTCACCGGGAAGGTCACCAAGACCTCCGACGCCGGAACGACCTGGGCCGTCACCATCAGGAACTTCACCGTCAAGAATGTCCTTTCTACCGGCAGCCTTGTCCTCTCCAATGCGGATCCCTCCACCACCCAGACCGTTGAGTGGAAGGCCCAGGACGGAGTCAGCGCACCTTCCTGGACAGGAAGCAACCCGGTCAATGTCAGCGGAATAAACAATGTCACTCTTGGGACAAGCGACACCGTCCTTCTCCCGATGAGAAGTTTCCTCCCCCAGAGCGCAAGCGCGATTAGCATCAATTTTGATTATACGATACGCACTACCTACAGCGCGAATCATTACCTTGAAGAAAGCAAAAACAGCGGCGACATCCTGCTCTCATCCTTTATCGGCACAAACGCAAGCTGGGATATGAACAAGATGATCACCTACAAGCTGACCTTCAATCCGGAAGCCGAGATAATTGAAATAGACCCTTACAGCACATCGTGGACTACGATGCCTGCCCAGACAATAAGTAT
>JAEEGL016137509.1_pt1 | contig 22050 bp, 15 predicted proteins | sample 9134231 | NCBI WGS metagenome assembly JAEEGL01 (sample SAMN16246548, study PRJNA631951) | gut metagenome | biome: gut microbiome; feature: rumen; material: fiber-attached | host: Bos | place: Iran: Karaj | collected 2018-10 | reverse complement strand
CAAGTTCTCCTTGTCGAACTTTAATTTAGGGAATATCGAGTCCTGGTTTTCTGCAATAGAACGAATAATCTTGTCTCCATAAGCATACGATACCGAGTCAAGTTTTGCCTCTTGAGCATGACCTGCCATACCGATGGATAGAAGAAAAATGATAAAAAGAATCCGTCTCATGATGTATTGTTTTTTGTCGCAAAGATACGAGTATTTCAGGAAACAACTTACTTCACCGGATGCTTTTTCATAAACTCTTCCTTGATTTCTTCTCCGAATGATTGAGGACCGATGGCTCCTCCGCCATATTCGAATACAACTCTGTCGGTATAGGGAATGAACATCGGGTCCTCATCATATTCCTTTTTCTCTTCGGCGTTCATAGGACGGCTGTAGATACGATAGGAATACATACCCATATCCACGCGTCGAAAACCGATGTCAACAAAATCTGAATGTGTGGTTGCTGTTTCAACAGAAATGCAGCCTAACTTTTTCAGTTTACGTCGGATATTTTTAAGTTCTTCGTCATTCAATCCCACCACATTCATCAAAGAGCCGATTCTATCTTTAGAATGGACGTCCCAATTATTCGACCTTAATGAATCATTCTTCCCTAATACATGGAATATCGAAATCTCACCATGCTCGAATTCAAGTTGCATTTGAGCCCCTTTGTCTAAGCTTTGGTTGGTGTAATTGATAAGTTCTTGTAATTCCGACTTGTTCTTGTCATAATGTTCAGCCATGATGTCGGGATTGCATATCGTGCCAAACTTTGTTGGGGAGATATAATATGCTCCAATCAATATGATAATGGCACATCCCCAAATCATATAGATTTTCCACAGAAGTCCTTTCGTCCAAAAAGACTGCAGAAAGACCACAATTGCCCACACTACTAATGGAATTATAAACCAAAAACCAAATGCGAAAAGCAAATCGGCCATAAATGGGTCATCTATCATTGACCAGACGAACCAACTTACAAAGCACATAGGGATAAAGCCTATGTACTTGTTAATGGAATTGCTAAAATCTTCCAGTGTGGGTCTAACACTTGCCATATTTATTTGTTTGGTTTTCAATGAAAATAACGTGAATAAAATGCCTTTATTATATTTTCTGAGAATCGCTTTTAACTTGTAGATTCTTTCTTCACACCTTTAATTTTTGTCCATCATCACTATCATAATGCTCACGGCCAACTTCCCATTCCCTGTTCTGGTCATAGCTGCCGCCAGAGGCATGCAGAAGATACTTGAAGGCGAACTGCTGTTTGAGTCTTTCACGTTCCATAGCATCTGCCGCCAACAAATAGGAACGTGTCTCTTCTTTGGAAAGGAAGAAAATCTCTGAATGACCAAAGTTATTGAAGACAACCCGTAGGTAGAGCTTTCCGTTCTTGTGCTTGGCGATGGTGATGGAATCGACATTGGTCAGTTTTGGCATGTTTTGACCCGATGACCCTATGGACTTTTGGCTTCGCCGAAGGTACTCCCGCTCGGCATACTGGAAACAAGTTTCCGTCTGCTCTCGCTTACTCGTACCTTTGATCCTTTTCCCCTTTTCCCCTTTTCCTCATTTCTCTTTGTCTGGATGTCCATCCATTCACCCATCCTCAGCACCTGGCTGCCGTCGAACGCCGTCTTGGTCTTGTGGTCGACGATGCCGTAGCCTCGCACGATGCCGTTTTTGTCTTTCTGCCAATGGATGTCAATGCCTAACTTCTGCCGGAGTTCTTTCAGCATCCATTTCACCTGAAGTTTCTCCGCCTCATTGAAGGAATTGCCGTCCTTATGCCGCAACCCCAACAAAGCCAATGTCTTTCTCTCTTCAAGGTCGGACTGTGTTACGGCCTTGCCCTTTTTTGTCGGGATTCATGATTTGTCGTTCTTCATAGCCAGACCGTCTGCTTGTCAGATTTTTTGGTCGGTTTTGGGGTCGGTTTTGGGGTCGGTTTTGGGGTCAGTTTTTGGGGTCAGTATATGGGTGTTGTAACGGGGGTAGTGATGGGGGTAGCTACCCCCATCAGACTCTAAATCTTCGGTTGATTGATGGCGCTTGTTGATGGCCGGAGCATTCTTTTGGTTATATTACTCCCATTTCTCTCGTCACTTCTCTCGCCACTTATGTTTCCATCTACCTGACAGGAAACCACTTCCGTATGCAGTTTAAGCTATTTCTTGATAACCCATCGTCCTGTCCGGCTATGTCCTTCCCATTCCAATCGCCCTGCTTTTCTTAATATGTCAATATTATATAAATCGTTACTATTCTTCTATTATTTCCCAGAAACCGCCTTTGTCGGGACCGACACGACGGAGATATTTGCCTCGCATGACTTCAATATTCGCACTTATGGCTGCAACACAGATACCTACAAGTTTTGACAAATCTGCTTTTGATATATATGGGTCATCCATCACTAAACGAAGGATGGAAATCCTATTTCCTGTCAACTTGTCTCCTTGTCGAGCTGCTTTTTCTATCAACTTTTCTATCAACTTTTGATGCTTTTCTATCAACCTAGGGCGGTTTTCTGTCAACCTTTCACTTCGATTTTCGGTTTCAGTTCGGTTTTCTGATAACTTTTCTGTCAACCTTTTAGCCCGTTTCTGTGACGTTTTCTGTGACGTTTCTGTGACGTTTACATTCACCTTTTCAGTAACCTTTGGCACAGTAATCTTCAAAATGAACTCATCGGTTCGGAAGGACGGAGTTTTAGCTCCATTGGCCTCTTGTTCCCGGCAGATACGGTCTAATCCCTCACCAAACTCCTTCACATAGTGATATGCCTTCAGGAAAGCAGCAATCTTTGGGTTCCGAGAGAAATGGGTGTATCGGATATTGTCAGGCTTTACCATTCCTGGCAGTTTCCCTGGTGATTCAAACACCAGTCGGTCATCAAACATCTTAATCTATATCTCCGTACCCTTGATGCTGTAGGCTCTATGGCAAACACTGTTCACCGTCATTTCTTGGATCATGGGGACGTTTTTCACTAAAAGTTTGCATTTTTTTTGTTTTTAAAAGGAAAAAACGTATTTTTGTGCAAAATTTGAGATATGCGAAAGAGCCTACTCTTCATTTTGGCGATAGCGATGGCTTCCGTGCTTGCTTCTTGCTCCAGAGGTAAGGTGAAGTATCGTATTGGGGTGTCGCAATGCTCTGCAGACATCTGGCGCGACAAGCAGAATGCGGAATTGAGGATGAGTGCTTATTTCCACGACAATGTGGAGTTGAAGTTTGCTGCCGCCTATGACAGTGATGACCGGCAAATACAACAGATAGATAGTTTGGTAAGCAGCGGCATTGACCTGCTTATCGTAGCCCCCAACCAGGTTTCGACCATCTCCCCTGCCATCGACCGTGCCTACGACAAAGGTATTCCTGTCATTGTGTTTGAGCGGAAAACCAGTTCACAGAAATATACCGCATTCATCAGTGCCGACAACTATGAGATGGGGCGTGTGATCGGTGAGTATATCGCCACGCGGTTGCATGGCAAAGGCCGGGTGCTGGAAGTGATGGGCCTTAAAGGTTCGTCGCCCGCCATTGACCGCCACAACGGGTTTGTCAATGCCTTGAAAAATCATCCAGGCATAGAGCTGGTGGCCACGCTGCAAGGTGACTGGACCGAAGAAAGCGCAGTCAAGGCCATAAAGGATTATAAGGGCGATATATCCAACATAGATTTTGTCTTCGGACAAAATGACCGCATGGCTATGGGAGCCCGGAAAGTCATGGCATCTGTCTCTACCAAGTATTGCGGCATAGATGGTTTGCCTGGCGAGAACGGCGGCATCAGACTGGTACGTGACTCTATCCTCGACGCGACCTTTATCTATCCTACACATGGCGACCGGTTGATGCAGATGGCGGTGGATATCCTTGAGGGAAAGCCCTATGAGAAGGAGGTCAGGCTGATGTCGGCTTTGGTCACCAAGGATAATGCCAATGTGCTGCTGATGCAGAACGAAGAGATCATCCAACAGTCAGCATATCTTGACCAGCTTCATAGCCGTGCCGACAATTACCTACAACAGCTCGACACGCAGCGTGTGATCACACTGATGGCCATCGCCCTCGTCGTTCTTCTCATCCTGGTGGCAACCATACTCTATCGGTATCAGATCCAAAAACTCCGTTTGACAGAAGAGCGCACGAAGATGGAGCGCGAACAGTTGGACTTCTATACCCAGGCGGCCCATGAATTGCGCACGCCACTCACCTTGATAGAGGAACCATTAAACCAACTTGCCGAGACACCTGCCATCCAGTTGGCTGATGGCAAAACGACCGAATTGTTTTCTATTGTCAAACGCAATACGGCCAACCTATCCAAGCTGATCAACAAGATTCTTGACGTGCAAACAGGCGTGTCGCCTCATCATCTCACTTCTGATCAGACAGATGAGATACCCATCCCGCAAGTGAAAGAGGAACCAAGCAAGGAGACATCCGCGCCGGCAACATCTGAGGGAGAAACTCCCACGCTGCTGATCGTGGACGACAATGCCGATATCCGCACCTTGCTCAAGACCATCCTGCAACCTCACTACCAACTGCTTGAAGCCTCCGATGGTCAGGAGGGGCTTCGTGTGGCCCACGAACAGGTGCCCGACCTGATAGTGAGCGATGTGATGATGCCCGTGATGAACGGTCTGGAGTTCTGCCAGCAGATCAAGACGGATTTCGTGACCAGTCACATACCAGTCATTCTACTCACTGCCCGTGCCCTGAACAAGCATCAGATAGAGGGGTACGAAAGTGGGGCTGACGCATATATCACCAAACCCTTCCAAGCAGATTTGCTCCTCGCACGCATCAGCAATTTGCTGAAAAGCCGTCTTCAGCTGAGGCATTTATGGAGCCACAGCGAACAGAAAGAAGAAAAGGTGGAAGAAGAGCCGAAAACAGAAGTGAAAGAGAATGCGTTCATTCTCCGTTTCAAGGCTATTGTGGAAGAAAAAATGACCGACAGCAATCTCAGTGTCGAGGACATCGGTGCCGAGATGAACCTGAGCCGCGTGCAGCTCTACCGCAAGGTGAAAGCACTGACGGGATGCTCGCCTGTTGACCTTTTGCGCAAGGCCCGTCTCTCTGAAGCCTTCCGTCTGCTCTCCGAGAGCGATCTGTCCGTCAGCGAAATCGCCTATAGAGTAGGCTTCACATCACCCTCCTATTTTTCCAAATGTTTCAAAGAAGAATTCGGGAAAGTACCCGGTGAAACGAGAAAATGACAAATAATATCTGTCTACTATTGCAAAAACCAAAAATTAGCACTATATTTGCCAACAGTTCCTTTTAACGAGGGATTTTACATTACGGGATATTTTGAGTTGCTGACTCTTTTCGGACCAAACTGCGACCTTGGGAATAGAATAGAGAGTTTAGGGCATTGCCATTGATGCAAAAAAATGGTGTGGACTGACGTTTCATCTATTCTGAGGTTGTCGCAGACCTGGTTCGAGAGTGAAGCGTTCATCGTCCACACCTTTGTTATCTTTACTAACCTTAAACCTAAAAATGCCGTCTATTCAATAAATGCCAACCCGATGATTGACATTGCAAAAGTAACACATGTTGTTGCTTAACACTTGCAATAATCGTTCATTCACTTGTAATATTGTTGCAACGCAACATTATTTACATCCTAAGAACGAATTATGACACCTCAGCCGTAAATACAACCATATATTTGCAACTATGAAAACATTTTTCACCAAAATCTAACCAAAAATGAAAGAACTAAAGAGATTACTGTTGAGCACCTTGCTCATTCTTGCAAGTACTATAATGTACGCGCAAACAGAAATCACGGGCACTGTCATCGACGAGACCGGTGAAGGCGTCATCGGTGCCACCGTGATGGAGAAAGGAACATCGAACGGTGCCGTAACCGATTTCGATGGAAATTTCACTTTGAAAGTCAAAGAGGGAGCTACTCTTGTCATCACCTACATCGGTTACGATCCGGTGGAGATTGCCGCAACCTCTGGATTAAAAGTCCAACTTCAGGAGAATGCCAGCGAACTGGCAGAGTTGGTGGTGACAGGTTACCAGACACAGCGCAAGGCCGACCTGACGGGTTCGGTTGCCGTGGTAAAAACCGATGAGCTGAAGACATCGTCAGACACCGACCCCATGCGTGCCCTTCAAGGTAAGGTTCCAGGCATGACCATCACCAGCAACGGTTCACCTGTGGGTGCCGGTACGGTCCGCATTCGTGGTGGTGGGTCATTCAACTCATCACAGGATCCTTTGTTTATCATCGACGGCGTGCCTACGACAACCAACCTGAACACGCTGAATATGAACGACATCGAGTCAATGCAGGTGTTGAAGGATGCCGCCTCCGCCTCTATCTATGGTAGCCGCGCTGCTAATGGTGTGATCATCATCACCACCCGCTCGGGAAAGAAAGGTGACAAGGTGAAGGTAGACTTCTCTGCCAACTGGACAGCACAGTTCTACAACAAACAGACTATGATGAAATTGGCCAACACTTCTGAGTATGCCACTGCTATGGCACAGGCAGCCATGAACGATGGTCTGGATCCTGAGCAGTACGCCAACAACTACGGTCTGACACTGAACGCCCCTGCCGGCACGCCGATCAGCGCATACGATCCCTCCACCGGCCAGATGAGACAGTTTACCGTAAACGGCCTCTACGACGGTTTCTTGAACTTAAAGAAGACGATGCGCTTTAGCGACACCGACTGGTTGGACGAGATCTCCCGCACCGGATTCTCTCAGAACTACGACCTCAGCATCTCAAACGCTACAGATAAGTCATCGGCACTCTTCTCCTTCGGTTACAAGAAGAACAACGGTATTCTGAAATATACCGACTTTGAGAGTTTCTCTGGCCGCATCAACACCAGCTTTAAGATCAACAGCATGATCACCGTGGGTGAGAATGCCACCATCACCTATAGCAACCAGGTGGACTGCCAGCCGTTGGAGAACGCCCTCAAGATGTCCCCCACACTGCCTGTCTACGAAGAGGACAACGTGACCTTCTCTGGTCCTGTCGGTGGTATGAGTGACCGTCAGAACCCACTGCGCGAACTTTACCACAACCGTGACAACCGTCTGAAGATGTGGCGTATCTTTGGTAATGCCTATGTGGATATAAAGCCTATCAAAGGTCTGACACTGCGTTCTAACTTCGGACTTGACTATTGGTCAGAGTTCATCCATAGCGTGACCTACACCTGGCACTCCGACGTGGTGAACAACAGCACACCTTCATCCAACCTTGGATCTAAGAATTCGTCGAAATGGACCTGGTCAAACACAGCCAACTATAACTTCACCGTCGCTACCAACCACAACTTTATCGTGCTGGCAGGTATTGAGCTCCACAGAGATGTGGAAGAGCGGTCTAATGCCTACGCACAGATGTATGCGCTGGAAGACTACAACTATATGTGGCCTGATGCCGCTACTGGTACACAGCGTGCCGGCGGTATTCGTGAGGGTTACAATCTGGTGTCGCTCTTCGGCAAGTTGGACTACAACTGGAAAGACCTGGTGCTCGCTTCGTTCACCATCCGCCGCGACGGTTCTTCACGATTCGGTGAGAACAACCGCTATGGTACCTTCCCCGCCTTCACATTAGGTTACCGTATCTCTGAGAACCTGCACCAAGACTGGATCAGCGATATGAAAATCCGTGCCTCATGGGGTGAGACAGGTAACCAGGCCATCTCCAACTATGCCCGCTACGGTCTCTACGCAGCCACCTATGGCGGCGGCCGCAACGAGTCTACCGCCTATGACCTCGCACTGCAAGGCAGCGGTATCTTCCCCTCAGGCTTCCGTGCCACACAGTCGCAGAACAACAACCTGAAATGGGAGACAACCGAGCAGTGGAATGTCGGTCTCGACTTCAACCTCTTCCGCAGCTCTGTCTATGGTACTATCGATGCCTATATCAAGAATGTGAAAGACATGCTTATCAATCCCGCCTATCTTGGATCAATGGGTGAGGGCGGCGCATCTTGGCTCAACGGTCCCAGTTTGCGCAACTGGGGTATGGAGTTCGCATTGGGTTATCGCGGCACCACCGACTTTGGAATGCGCTATAATGTGAACGGAAACCTCGACTTCTTCCGCCAGAGAGTGACCTATTTGCCCGAAACGACTACCGGTAGCTATGTCCACACAGCGAAAGAGAATCTTGTGGAAGCCAAAAGGCCTTATGGTTCCATCGTCGGTTATGTGGTCGACGGTCTCTTCCAAAGCCGTGAGGAAGTGTTGGCCAGCGGTCAAGAGAACGCCCGTGTCGGCGGCCTGAAATATGCAGACCTCGATGGCAACGGTATCATCAATGAGCAAGACCAGACCTGGATTTTCAATCCCGTTCCCAATTACTCTTGGGGTCTGAACGTGGAACTGGGCTACAAGGACTTCGACTTCTCGATGTTCTGGCAAGGTGTTGCCGGACAGGACGTCTACAACAACCAGAAGTTCCAGACCGACTTCTATAGCATCACAGATGCCGGAAGCAACAAAGGTAACCGTATGCTTGACGCGTGGACAACTGCCAACACCGGCAGCGACATCCCCGCACTGACCACCAACAACGTGGGCAATGAGAACCGTGCCAGCACCTATTTTGTAGAGAACGGCTCTTACGCAAAACTCCGTCAGATACAGCTTGGCTACAATCTGCCAGACAACCTGCTGAGCAAGATCAAGATGAGCAAGGTCCGCGTCTATATCTCAGGTCACAACCTGCTGACTGTGAAGAGCAGTACCCTGACCTGCTCCGATCCAGAGAACCCCAACTGGGCATATCCTAACAGCACTTCGTTCTCATTTGGTATTCAAACAACCTTCTAATAATGAATAAGATAAAGATTATGAAAACTATATATCAAGTAATCTGTGCAGGTCTGATTGTTTGCGGAACGCTGACTTCTTGCAACGATTTCATCGACGTGGAGCCACAGGGCGTCATCAGCGAAGACCTCGCCATGAGTCAGCCCGACGAAATGGTCACCTCGGCTTATGCCAAGCTGGGCGACGACTGGTATACCTATCCGTTCAACATGTGGCCTTACGGCGACGTCACCAGTGATGACGCCATGAAGGGCGGTTCGGGAACCACTGACACCAACTACCATCCCTTTGAGGTGTGGTCTACTCTGACCGCTTCTACTCCTGACCACATGGACGAGATGTGGTATCATCTCTACTGCTCCATCAGCCGTTGCAACCGTGCGCTCGTTTCCATCGCAGAGTATGGCGACAAGTTGGGCGACAAGAAAGCCATCCGCGAAGGCGAGGTGCGTTTTCTCCGTGCTCACTTCTACTTCAAGCTGGTGCAGATATGGAACCAAGTGCCATGGGTTGACGAGGAAGTCTATCGCAACCACACGGAGGAGCAGACCCGCAACGACGAATTCAGTCACGACGAGCTGATGCAGAAGATCATCGCTGACTTCAAGGCCGCCTATGACGTGCTGCCCGTCAAGCAGGACGAAGGCGGACGCGCCAACAAGATTGCCGCCGCTGCCTATCTGGCCAAGTGCTATCTTACCATTGCCTGGGGCGACGGTTATGAGGCCAACACTGGCGTCAGCCACATCAACAAGGAGTATATGAACAAGGTGCTTGAATACACCGATGTGGTGAGAAAATCATCATATGGTTATCTGGAAGACTTCGGTGACATTTTCCTGCCCGAATACAAGAACTCTAAGGAGAGCATCTTCGCTGTCCAGCATTCCGACTATCAGGACGACAACACCCTCTTTGGACGCGGCAACTGGAGCAACATGCTCAACGGCTGTTGGGGCATGTGGTCATGCGGTTGGGATTTCCACAAGCCCACGCAGAACCTCGTCAATGCTTTCAAGACCCGTGATGGTCTGCCAATGTTTGATGACTACAACAACGAGATTGCCTATCCGACCAATGGAGTGCCCACCGCCCAGAAATGGGATCCGCGCTTGTTCCATACCGTCGGTATGCCTTCTTTCCCCTACAAGTATGAGGCCCAATACACCATGACGAAGGACAACTCACGTACACCAAACACCTACGGTTACTATGCCTCATTGAAAGAAGTGCCACAACGCTCTAAGGGCGAGACCTTCGACAATCCATGGCAGGCATTCGCCATGAATGATTATGTCCTGCGCTACACCGACGTCATGCTGATGCGAGCCGAGGCGCTCATCGAGACCAACGCATTGGAAGAGGCCCGCACGATCATCAACGACATCCGCCAGCGTGCCAAGAACAGTGTCGCCAAGCACATCAGCTACGCCGCCGACCAGTGCGACATCGCGCTCTATCCAGCTTCCTATTTCTCCAACCAGGAACAGGCCCGCAAGTGCCTGCAGTGGGAGCGCCGTCTGGAGCTTGCCATGGAGAACGGCCGCTTCTTTGACCTGCGCCGTTGGGGCATCGCCTCACAGACACTCAACAAGTTCTTTGAGAAAGAGAAGGATGTGGTCTATGATGGCCAGACCTACGCCCAATATTATAAGGACGCACACTTCACACCAGCCAAGAACGAGTACTTCCCGCTGCCTTACATCCAGCTCTACTACGTTCCCGGGCTCTATTCTCAGAATAAGGGATATAATTAATTTGATAATTGATAATTGATAATTGAAGTTATGAAAAAGATATCAATCATTATAATGGCGATGTTCGCACTTATCCTGACAGCTTGTCAGGATAAGGACATCGACCGCGATGCCATGATCCTTACGGCTCCTGATGTCTCTCAAATCACCGGAAGCTTAAATGGCGACGACTATACTTGGACCTGGCCTGCCCAAGCCGGTCAGATGCAGGTGATCACCTATCGCAACGGAACACTCTCCTCATCAGAGATTGTCAGCGGAACAAGCTATACACAGAAAGATGTTCCCACCAATGTTCCTTTTGAGTATGTGTTTAAACTCACGGATGGCACCAACTTCTCTACAGGCGTGCTCAAGAGCTATATGCGTGAGGGTGCCACCAGTATCAGCGGTATACAGATGTCGCAGCTTGACAAGACGGGCGGTTACGATGCCCTCGTGGAGTGGAACCGTGCCGTAGACGCCACCAGCATCCAGTTCATGGCTACCAACGGCAAGCAGACCATCAACGAGACACTGTCGGGAACAGCCACCAGCTATACCATCCGCGACGTGCAGACAGATGACATCTGGGAAGTCACCCTGAGGGCTGTCAATGATAAGGGCACCTCTCTCTCCAGCCGTTCATCCTTGCGCATCGGCAAGACCGCCATCGGCTTCCTGAGCGTTTACGCCACTCCCGAAGAACTGATTGCCAACGGTGACGACGATGAGGCCTCTGCATGGCTCTGGCTGCATGATACCTATCCCACCGCCCAATATGTCTACTTCGGTGACATTCATTCAATCGCTGATGTCGACGCATTCCGCGTGCTCTTCTGGCTGCGCGACCTTGAAGGTGTCGGAGAGGATGCTGTATGGAATGTTCCTGAGGTGGTCCAGGTGGCCACACCTGTCATCAGAGAATGGTATAAGAACGGCGGTAGCCTGCTGCTCTGGAGCCACGCCACCACATACGTGGGACATCTTGGACGCTTAAGCCTTGACGACATGAAGGCCAACGACCATACCATCGGAACCAGTCCAGGCGGCATCAACAACGATGTTTGGAGAATGGCTGTACAGTTGAACCCAGGCGGCCGGTTCTCGAAGGATCATTCTTCACATCCCATCTACAAAGGCTTGGAAGTGGAACAGAATGACCGTACTAAACTCATCGCATTCAAAGGACCAGGATGGACAGAAGACCACAACTGCCTGTTCTTCAATCTGCCATCGCTCTATACCGGCATCGGCAATCAAGAAGAGGCTTGCTACACACAGACCACGCAGACTTACGGTCTCTATCCGCTTGGCACATGGGACAGCCAGATCGACTGGGTCAGCCAGTTGAATGTATGGGAGGCACAGCAGGGCAATACAGAATTCAAGGGCACCATCTTATGCATCGGCAACGGTGGCTGTGAATTCTCCATGAAGAACCTCGACGGTACGCCCGACAAGAGTGCACATCCAAAGAACAACATCTATCAGGACAATGTGCTCAAACTGGCCAAGAACTCTCTGGAATATCTGAAGACGAAATAAATCATCTTTTAGTTAGTTAAGTTATGACTGTTCTTTCAAAAAAGAATCATCTTTTTGCAATCACATTGGTAGCCGTCTTGATGACGGCTGCCTTTGCTGCTTGTTCTAAAGATGATCACGGACAGGATTACAATCCATTGATCGACAATCCCGAACCAGAAAAGCCCAATCCTACAGAGACGGACAACAAGAGCAGCTACAACGAACCATTCCGTCCCCAAATACATTTCACACCGGCTCAATATTGGATGAACGATCCTAACGGTATGGTATACGCAGACGGAACCTATCACCTCTTCTATCAATATAACCCCAAAGGCAACGACTGGGGGAATATGTCATGGGGACACGCCACTTCATCAGACATGATTCACTGGAAAGAGCAGGCTGTGGCCATGACGCGCGACGAGTTGGGTGATGTCTTCTCTGGCTCTATTGTCATCGACAAGGACAATACGGGCGGGTTTGGTGCCAATGCGATGGTGGCGCTCTATACGGCAGCCAGTAATGTGCAACAGCAAAGTCTCGCATACAGCACAGACGGAGGTAAAAACTTCACTCGCTATACAGGCAACCCCGTCATCCGCAACAATGATGACAATCTCCGTGACCCCAAAGTTTTTTGGCATGAGGAGACAAAACAATGGGTGATGGCATTGGCCAAAGGATGGAAGATGGGCGTGGAATTCTACGGTTCACCAGACTTGAAGAACTGGACACACCTCAGCACATTCTTCATGGCGCTGTCTGGCCGTCCCAGTATTCAATGGGAGTGCCCCGATCTAATAAAAATTGACAATAAGTGGGTGTTGTTGGTCAGTGTCAATCCCGGCGGTCCGATACTCGGCTCAGGCACGATGTATTTTATAGGCGACTTTGACGGCAAGACCTTTGTGGCAGATAACCTCAGCTATCCTTTATGGCTCGACTATGGCATGGACAACTATGCAGGTGTCACTTTTAGCAATATGGGCAGCAGGAAGGTGATGATCGGATGGATGAACAACTGGCAATATGCAGGCAATGTGCCCTGTACGCCTTGGCGTTCAGCCATGACATTGCCACGCGAACTGAAGCTCATCGAGTATGACGGAAAGCCTTTATTGGCCAATACCGTCATCAGTGAGATAGACAAGATAGCAGACACATGGCAAAAGGCAGATGGGAATCTCGATGTGAAAGATGCCTATCAGCTGCGCATCAAGCTGAATTTAGACCAAAATTCTCTGATCACACTGAGCAATGCAACTGATGAGAAGTTTTTGATCGATGTCAATGCCGCCGCACGGACACTGATAGCCCACCGCACCTCTGTCTCTGGTCAGACATCATTCAACGGCATGTTTTCCATTCCCTCCATGCAGGCTCCGCTATGCGTCAAAGACAACACCGTGACGCTCGATCTTTTCATCGACCAGTCTTCCGTGGAAATCTTCACCCAAAACGGTTCTATGGCGATGACCAATCTTGTCTTTCCAAAATCCATCTATAACCGTCTTTCTATCACTGGATCGACCTATGAGGCGCAAATCCGCCGCCTGAAGAGTATTTGGAATTAAATCTCAAGTAATAAAAAAACGACAATCATGTCAAGGAATGTTGCAATGAACGATAATTACCAATAATTGTATCATAAATAACAACATGATTGTTAAAAAAATGATATCTTTGCTGCAGATAACTAAAAACAAAGAAAGATGAAGAAACTACTGACATTGATGACAACCTTGCTGATGGCGATGAGCATGAATGCCCAAACACCGATGATCCTGGGCGAAAATCATGCGATGCTGAAATTAGAACCCGGCAAAGTATATCTGCTCCTGCCTGTACAGGAGAAAGTGGAGAACGCTCACATTGCCGTGCTCGATGAAAGAAACGAGATGGTGAAGCGGCTCAACGTCAAATTGGCTGTCGACAAGGTGGACTACTTTGTGCCATTGGAAATCAAGAAAGCCCAACTGCTCGACATCACCTTCCATGGTGACCGGCGTACAACGGGAGCTATCAAGGACTTCGTGTGCTGGCAGGAAATGAAGTACAGCAACTCGTTTGACACGACAAACAAAGAGAAGTTTCGCCCGGCCTATCACCACACGCCTGTCTACGGCTGGATGAACGACCCCAACGGTATGTTTTATAAGGATGGCGTCTGGCATCTTTACTATCAGTATAACCCTTATGGCTCACAATGGGAGAACATGACATGGGGACACTCCACAAGTCGTGACCTCATCCACTGGGAGGCACAGCCGCTGGCAATAGAGTCCGACTGGCTGGGATCCATTTTCAGTGGCTCTTGTGTGACCAACGGGAATGATGTCGTTGCCTTCTACACATCTGCCGGACAGCATCAGGCACAGTCGATGGCCGTGTCGAAAGATGGTGGCAAGACGTTTAAGAAGTTTAGTGGAAATCCTGTGCTTACCAGTGACGTGCCCGACTTCCGCGACCCGAAGGCATTCTGGAATGAGGAGGCCAAGGTGTGGAACCTCATCCTGGCTGCCGGACAGGAAATGCGCATTTACTCTTCGAGAGACCTGAAAGAATGGAAGTATGAGTCATCTTTCGGCAACGGATACGGCAATCACGGCGGTGTGTGGGAATGCCCAGACTTGTTTAAAATCGACAACAAGTGGGTGCTGCTCTGCAACATCAATCCCGGTGGTCCGTTTGGCGGAAGTGCCACACAATATTTCGTGGGCAATTTCGACGGCAAGAAGTTCACCTGTGAGTCGATGCCGAAAGTGACGAAGTGGCTCGACTATGGCAAAGACCATTACGCCACGGTATCCTTCTACAACGCTCCCGACAACCGCCGTGTGGTGTTGGCATGGATGAGCAACTGGCAGTATGCCAACGAGGTGCCTACAAAGCAGTTCCGCTCAGCCAACTCCATTCCCCGCGACCTCGGTATCTTCACCCATGGTGAGGAAACCTATTTGAGCGCAGTGCCCTCAAAAGAGATGCTTGCCGTGCGCGGACAGAAAATAAAGAAACCGACGGAGACCTGCGAGATGGTGGTGGATGTGAAAGGCTCGGCCGACATCACCCTGTCAAATGCGAAGGGCGAACAGGTGACCATGCGCTATGATGCCCAGAAACAGACCTTCTCCATGGACCGCACCAAGAGTGGCGATGTGGCATTCAGTGAGGCGTTCCCCTGTGTGACCGTGGCTCCGACCTACGGCACCATCCGCCAGTTGCGCATCTTTATCGACCGTTGCAGCATCGAGGCCTTCGACAGTGAGGGTAAGATGGTGATGACCAACCTTGTGTTCCCATCAGAGCCATATGATATGGTTAAGGTAAAAGGCGGCAAGGCTACAATTTTCAACATTAACCAATAAAATAATATCATATTATGGCAAAGCAAAATAAGTCCATCTATCTGATCCCCGTGATGCTCTGCTTCTTCTGCATGGGCTTCGTGGACCTAGTGGGTATCGCCTCCAACTATGTGAAGGAAGACCTCGCATTGAGCGACTCCGTGGCCAATGTGTTCCCCTCGCTCGTGTTCTTCTGGTTCCTCATCTTCAGCGTGCCCACAGGTATGCTGATGAACAAGATCGGCCGTAAGAAGACCGTGCTGCTCTCTCTCGTGGTAACCGTCGTGTCGCTGCTGCTGCCGCTCTTCGGCGAGACCTTTGGCATCATGCTGGTGGCCTTCTCCTTGTTGGGTATAGGCAATGCGCTGATGCAGACCTCACTCAATCCCTTGGTGTCGACCGTGATGGGTGGCGGCAACCTGGCCTCAACGCTGACCTTCGGACAGTTTATCAAGGCCATCGCTTCCTTCTCGGCTCCATACCTGGCCATGTGGGGTGCCACGAAAGTCATTCCTGAATTCGGACTCGACTGGCGCGTGCTGTTCGGCATCTTCCTTGTTGTCGGCATACTTTCCACGGCCTTGCTGTTTATCACACCCATCGAAGAACCGCCAATCGAGGGCAAGCCCTCTACCTTTGTGGAGTGCTTCAAATTGCTGGGCACACCCATCGTGCTGCTGTCTTTCCTCGGCATCATGTGCCATGTGGGCATCGATGTGGGCACGAACACCACGGCACCAAAGATCTTGATAGAGCGTCTCGGCATGACACTCAACGAGGCAGCCTTTGCCACCTCCCTCTACTTCATCTTCCGTACCATCGGCTGTCTGACCGGGTCATTCTTCCTGCGTGTGCTGAAAATGAGAACATTCTTCATCATCTCGGTTTGTATGATGGCTCTGTCGATGTGCGGCCTCTTTTTCGGCACCGATAAGTTGGTGCTCTATACCGCCATCGCACTGGTGGGTTATGGAAACTCCAACATTTTCTCCATGTGCTTTGCCACCGCTCTCGAGTCGATGCCTGATAAGCAGAACGAGGTCAGCGGTCTGATGATCATGGGTCTTTTCGGCGGTACCATCTTCCCGCTGCTGATGGGTCTGCTGAGCGATGCCATGGGACAGGCAGGTGCCGTGCTGGTGATGGCTGTGGGTGTCGTTTACCTTTTCACCTATATCAAGCAACTAAAAGCCGCATAGGCCGCATAGGACAACTAAGCCGCATAAAACTTAAGAACCTCATAGAATAACTAAAAATCGCATAGAATATGAACAAACGTTATGTAGTAGGACTCGGAGAAGTCCTCTGGGATGTACTTCCAGAAGGTAAGAAACTGGGTGGCGCACCCGCCAATTTTGCCTATCATGCCGGACAATTTCTCGGCATGGACAACACCATCGCCGTGAGTGCATTGGGCAATGACAAACTGGCCGACGAGACCATCGATGCCCTGAGGGAGCATGGTCTGAACGATCTGCTTCCCCGTGTGCCTTATCCGACAGGAACCGTGCAGGTGCAACTCGACGAGCAGGGCATTCCCACATATGACATTAAGGAAAACGTGGCGTGGGACAACATCCCCTTCGATGATGACATCGCCCAGATTGCCCGCAACTGCCGTGCCGTCTGCTTCGGTTCATTGGCACAGCGCAATGTGGTGAGCCGTGAGACCATACAGAAGTTTCTCGATGCCACACCCGATGACTGCTTGAAGATTTTCGACATCAACCTGCGTCAGCAATTCTACACCCAGGAGGTCATCCGTGAATCGCTCCAGCGCTGCAATATCCTCAAGATCAACGATGAGGAGCTGGTCTTGATAGGCAGGATGTTCGGTTATCCTGGTCTCGACATTGAGAACAAGTGCTGGCTCATCCTTGGAAAGTACAACCTCGACATGCTTGTGCTGACCTGCGGCACCAACGGTTCGTATGTCTTCACTCCCGGACAGAAGTCATTCCAAGAGACCCCGAAGGTCAAAGTGGCCGACACCGTAGGCGCCGGTGATTCTTTCACAGGTTCTTTCGTGGGCAGCATATTGCTTGGCAAGCCAGTAGCCGAGGCCCATCGCACTGCAGTTCAAGTGAGTGCTTTCGTCTGCACGCAGAATGGAGCCATGCCCACCCTGCCTCCAGAGTTACGGCAATAAGATATCAGCAGTAAGTTTTCAGCATTAATTGATCAGCAAATGGATCAACGGGAGCGATTCTCGTTGATCCATTTTTATTTCTTCTATTTTATCATGGAGAACAGACTTGCCATCATTCTCAATCGGTTTGGCGGATTGCGCTGAAGCACCTCTTTCATTTTGAATTCTGTATCAAAGACAGGGTCTATCTTCAACATGTCCTTGATAACTCTCATCTTTTGGGAGATGGTGGAGGCGCTTGCCCCGAAATAATCGCTGATATCGGTTGTAGTAACCTTCACCTGATATTTCTGGCTAAAGAGGAGGTTGATGCTGCAAATGGTATATACCGCTCCGGCAGCCCAAATCTCCACTTTTCCTGATTGGAATGGGCAAGAACGCTTACGGCCAAGTTTCTGAATAAGTTTGGTGCACAATTTGGCGCATTCCTCATTCAGATGCTCATCACAAAACGCAACGGCAAGCTCAATGATATTATTTTCTCTGTCTTTTATCTGTTCCTTTTCCATAGGCAGATGCATTTATTTCGCTGACCACAAATTTAGATAAATATGCAGAAAAGGCCAAAAGAATCGGGATTATTTTGCCATTCTGCATATTTTATCTAAATTTGTGCACGACATAACACCATCATCCTACTAAGTCATGAAACACCCATTCCATTTCGCCACATTCTTGTTTGTGGCTTTACCTATGGCCTTCTTCATAGCCGCTTGCGGCAAGGGCGAGAACTCATCTAAAGAACAGGTTTCTGCATCTGAGAATGCAACGGAAGCGACCGCCGAGGCAGTCGGGCAGGCAGAGGAAAGAATGAAAGCCCCAGCCATCGACCCCGACGCAGATGGTTTGATCCGTCTGGCCCAATGTCCGTCCACCTACGACAAGATGGAGGTTGCCGTCTCAGAAGACAACACCTCCGTGACCATTACCTATGACGGTCAACAGCTTCAGACGATCACCGATGCAGACGATGGATTAGTCGCAACAGGTGATGGCTCCTCCGTCCATTTCATGGATGCCAATTTCGACGGTTTTGTCGATATCTTCATCGGTCCAGGAGAATCGCGCACTTACAGTACCCTACTTCTCTGGGATGTGGCAGCCAATCAATTCAAGCGAGTGGGCAAGTTGGGTGACCCCAGTTTCCAGAACCTCATGCTCTATCCCTCCAAGAAATATTTATTTGAGGGAGGAAGCAGTTCCTGGTGCAGTAATTTCTTCACACGCAGCATCTGGGAGGCCGGTGACCTGAAGAAAATAGAGGAGCTGGTCATCGTCAGTGACGCCGAACAATACGGCGAATACGAAGTCAAAAACAAATACACACTGCGGGACAGCCAACAAGAAGACATCCTCTCCACGGATGACATCTCATCTCTCCCATCGCCATGGAAAAGTGTGCTTGACAGATATGGTTATGAAGACACGCCATGATGGCAGCAAAGGTTTGATTGACCAACTCGTGCTATAGGTCGTCTTCGTCCTCATCCCAAAGTTCACCTCCTGGTTTCGCAAAAGTGTCATACAAACCATCGTCAAATCCTCCGTAATTGCTGAAGATGTCGCCGCTGCCTTGCGCATTCTTTGGTCCCGATTGCTTACCGATGAGGAGTCTAAGTTCTATATACTCGATTGTTATTTGGGGTTTGATGTATCTTTTCATTGTTTTATCCTCCTATCTGATGATTACCTTTTTCCCGTTCACGATGTAGATGCCTTTTTGCAAGCTGTTGCTGTTGACACGCACGCCCATGAGGGTATATATGTCCCCGACAGACTGCTCTTCAGCGATGACGCCATTGATACCAGTGCCCATGTCAGAGAAAGTGAAGGAGGAGACGGGCTGAGTGCCTTCTGTTTTCTCCACGGCCAGATACGCACGGTGTGCGGGCATTTCAAATGCTTCTCCGTTGGGCTGATTCCAGTAGAAGCCAATAGAGCCTTCGTCCCTGTCCTTGTTGAGCGAGAGTGAATAGAACAGATACTCCTTGGTATCGTCAGGACCGATAGATTGATGGCCACTCTCGTCGAAACCGTAGAGCATGTTGTCGGTGTGGGCATCCTCAGAAGCAATGGTGGTGGTGAAGGTTACGAGATAGCCGTCGCTGGTGAGCAAGTCCTTGTTTTCCAACTCCAAGATGACAGCACTTCCCTTTGGGATAATCTTCTCATATTCGGTCTCTACGGCTTTGCCTTTCTCATCCACTTTGTAGGTATAGGCTTTTACACCATCAGGGATGGCAAGGTTTCTATGACCATAGAATAACGTGGAGTAACCTTCGGCCTTCTTGACGAACGTCACCTCTACAGGTTCAGAGTCTATTCTCTTGTAGAAGGTAAAAATCTGGTCGGCAATGTTGCCCTCGATGTCTTTATAGCATCTCCAGTCTTGTGAGTTGTATATGCCTACATATCTTTCACTCACAGTGTTAAACAGATAATTGTCTTCGAAATCAAAAGTGTTGTTTTCGTCTCTTCCACCCACGCGCAGACCGTTGTTGCTGTCAAGGGAATAAAGCCATTTCTCTTGATTGTTGTCGGTCTTGAACTTGTAATGGCCATCCGCATCTCTGCTTATTCTCCATCCGATGTTGTTGGGCACAGGGCTGATTAGTTGATCGTCTTCGCTTTCCACCACGACAGTTGCCGGAGCCGACCTTGACCCATTGTCGTTGGACATGGCATAACTACCATCACCATTAGTACCCACAATCACGATAACGTCATCTTGGGTAAGATCTTCAAGTTCGGCTCTTGCCCAATTCGACTTTTTAAGGACATTTATTGCAAATTGTACATCGGATGACTCATTGTATTTGTCTGTCCCTTCTTGTTGGACAGTCACAGTGACGCTTCCCTCATAGTCGGCATCATCACAACGGCTCACGATATAGTTGTTGAATCCTTCATCGTAGGTGATAGCCACCACGTTCTGGGGGGTGTAGGAGATTGAAATGTTTCCATCCGAACGGGTTGATAGTTCAAGTATTGCGGTGTCATAGTAATAGAGGTCGACATCTTCTATGCTCAATAGCGGGTCTGATTTATCACCTTCACCATATTCGTAAATCACTTCGATAGAGTTGATTTCGGTGGTTTGTGTTGCAGTGAATTTCACCGTTGGCCATCTGCCCGTCCATATCTTTTCCTCTTCCATCGTCCCTACATCAGGCGAGAGATGGAAATAACCTGCGTCAAATATTATTTGGGTGATGACCATGCCTTCTGGAACAGATAACGTCAGTGTAGAATTGTTGTCGTAGCCTATTCGCAACTGGCCATCTCCTTGGCTTCGTAACCAGTAGCGGTATTTTCCGCTGGTCTCGAGAGTGACATCACCGGCTGTCCAGGTATAAGGTGTCTCTATATAATTGTCATAAGAGTTGGGTGTAAGACCTGTGCCATAATTGAGACCATGGGTGAAGTCGAAGTATCCATCATTTCCTATATCATCACTCCAGATAGTGTAAGTTGCTGTGGCTATCTCACTATTTTCAAAGCCATCTTCAATAGCGTATGCTTTTACCGTAGTCGTCTCCATGATCATGAAGGATTCTGTGTAGGTCTCCCAGTTTTCGTCATCTGTAGTGTAGTATATCGTGGCATTTTCGCTGGCACAACTGATACTAACTTCCAATGATCCTATGGATGAGGTGCCACTGGCAGGAGAAAAACAGGGTGTGGAAACTTTGGAAGGTTGGTAATCTGTTTCCCATTCTATCAAAATATTTGTCAGATACATGGATCCTCTTTCCGACCGCAGACCGATATTCTCATATTCTCCATCAATTTCCAGTTTGATGGATTCTCCTTTTACGATAGTTCCTAATAGCGTACCTCGAATTTCATTCATCATCTGCTCATCTTGGTCTTCTGATTCATACAGGTCGGAGGTGCTATTGTAAGATTCTGTTTTACCAAATATCTCAAGAGTTCTTCCATCGAGCGTATGGGGTTCCCATTCTACGGTAATGGATTTCACTTTTCCACCAGAGGCAGTAGTGACAATACCTGACTCATCGGTGGATCTTAATTGGATGGAAGAATAATTTCCGGCACTGTTTCCGGCATACACTGCGTTGGAAACGTTTTGCTTGTCTTCCCATGATGAATAAGAAGTTCCGGTATTACCAATCAGACCATTGTCAAGAATGTCTGTGACAATTGTCTGTCCCCATGCTGTGTGGAATACTGCGCATAGCAGTGTCAGCATAATAATTCGTAGATTTTGTTTCATAGATCAAATATTTAGTTAAATTTCTTAGGTTAGGTAGTATGCAAAAAAATGTTTTCGAGTATTATGTAGGTCAGAGGGGTTGCCCCCTCTTTCCCCATTAAGAACCGTACGTGCGACTTTCATCGCATACGGCTCAAGTTATTACTAAGTTATCGTCTCACGAACTCTAACCGGTACATGTACGGACTCCGTGTCCGCACT
>JAEEGL014330897.1_pt1 | contig 22050 bp, 18 predicted proteins | sample 9134231 | NCBI WGS metagenome assembly JAEEGL01 (sample SAMN16246548, study PRJNA631951) | gut metagenome | biome: gut microbiome; feature: rumen; material: fiber-attached | host: Bos | place: Iran: Karaj | collected 2018-10 | reverse complement strand
TTGTAGAATTCTCTTGGTGCCCGGAACAGGACTTGAACCTGCACTCCTTTCGGAACACGCACCTGAAACGTGCGCGTCTACCAATTCCGCCACCCGGGCATCTGGTAGAGTTCCCTCTCTTGGAACTTGGTGGTAAAAAAAGCAACCTGCGTTGCTCTTTTTGTGCCCAGGACAAGACTTGAACTTGCACCGCCCTACGGCGACTACCCCCTCAAAGTAGCGTGTCTACCAATTCCACCACCTGGGCTTGCTATCTCTCGAAAGCGGGTGCAAAAGTACTAACTTTTTTCGATATGGACAAAAAAAAATCATATTTTTTTGTCATATTTGATACAACAATCTGTTTTACAGAAGTTAGTATAGATGATTTTTCTCTTCCGTCAATGGGTATACCCTATTCAAAAACGTCTCTTTTCATGGCGGAAATGCGAAAATTGGCCGTCCGATGCCGTTAATAACAATCCCCTCGCACAACCAGCTGTGCGAGGGGATGTTGTATGCTATCGCGTGTCTTGTCGTGCTATTCGTCGTCCTCTTCCACCTCTTCCTCTTCTTCCATGTCTGACGAGTCGCCCGAGAAGCCAGAGAGGAAACTCTGAATCTCGTTGCGCGAGTTAGTCAGTGAGTAGGAGAAGCCCTCCATCACGCGCTTGTCCTTCTTCAGGCCTACAAGCTTGTCATTCCATTCACCCACGCTACTGTTGATACTCAGGTGATGAGTCTTATACTCGTACTTGAAATAGTACCAGTGGTCGTTGGCAACCTGGATATATAGCACCAAATAGGTCTCGCTGCCTTTCTTGAAGAGCTGGGCCTTGACGCGCACGTTGACGTGCAGCTGCTGCTTGCCCACGTTGCAGATGGCAGTAGTGCCGCTGGCATGGTAGCCCAATGTGGGTGTATACTGCCAGCGCAAGCCCTCGAACATGATGGTGTTGTCCAAGCAGCCTTCCAGTTTGTCGAAGGCACCCGTGCTGAGGTAGGTCTGGTATGCCAGCTCGCCGTTGGGGTCGCCCATGTTGTAGTTGAGCGCACGGTCGAGCAGGTCGTTGTCGCGGTCGGCGGCATCCGGTCGCAGGTCGTTCTCAATCTGCTTTGCCATCTGTGTGATAAGCCCGTTGTCAATGGGGAATGTGATGCCGAAAATGGTCTTCATCAGAAAGTCGTTCTCGTTCTGTGGGTCGTAATAGACCGTGCCATACGAGCGTACCACCACAGGCCCTTCGCCCACGCCGAAGTCGATGGGGCCTTCGCCTTCGATGACGCAGTTGTCGGTGTGGAGGGTCAGGAAGCGGTCTATGACCTCCTTGTCGTCAAGTTTCTCCTGCGAGGTGATGGTATAGGTGCTGGCACCCTCGTCGTAGTGTAGTAGTCCGTGGCTGCTGAGCAACTCTATGCCAGGTTGTTGCTTGACTAAGAAAGCTGCGGTGGGTTTGAGCCCCATCTGTGCCAGATGCAGCGAGGCACTGATGGGATTGCCCTTCCAGTCGACGGGGTTCTCAGGCACGGTGACGCGGATGTCTTCGGGGTCGAGGTAGTCGGCATATGCCAGCAGCCCCAGCTGGTCTTTTGGGGCGCATTTGTGCAGCAGGCGCACACCGCCGTCGAAGCGGAAGAACCTATGCTGTGCGTCGGCACTCACCTTGCCAGCAAAGCCGAACGCCTCCGATAGGGTAAAGTTGGCACTGTCGGCGATGGTGCCGTTGGCAACGCTTACTCCCTGTGCATTAGGGGCGATTTCGGTCATGTAGATAGGCTGTTTCTTCTCGTCCACTCCCACATAGTCTATATAGCCCTTTCCGCCATACTGTTGGCCGTTCTTCACCATCAGGTCGCAATTATAGAATAGGTGGAAGCCGCTGTCGCGTGGGAAGAGCAGTTCGCCGCCTTGGATGAGGCTCATGTCGCCGCCTTTGCTGATATGCAGCGAGTCGCCCGCCGGGGCGATGACCGCGTCGGCGATGGGTAGGGCGTAGACGTTGTGGTTCGACAGCTCCAGGTTGTCGTACTGGTAGGTGCTGTTGATGGCACAGAAGCGTATGTCCTTCAGCTTGGGGTCGGTGCTTTCAAACCGTGCGCCGGGCATTTGGTTGAGCCTCTTGGCACGGTCGCGCAGTGGTACCACCTCCATGCCGCCAGTCTCCATGCTCTTGCTGTTGTCGAGGGCAAGGAACTTGTGGTCCCAGTTCCATGTGTATTGGTCCACCCAGGCTGCGTAGCCCAAGGCGGGCAGCAGTGTGCGTTCCAAATCGGCGTTGGAGGTGAACCGTCCCGTGTGCTCTTCGTAGTCCACATGCGACCGCATATTCTTAGCCTCGAAAGCCACGTTGTTGTATTTGGTCGACATCAAGGTGAAGTCCGTCTGCGCGGCATCCATCTCCATTGTCTTAAACTCGAAACGTTTCGATTTCAACTTCCCTTCATGGAGTGTGGCGGTGCCGTAGCCTGTTGCGCCCTTAGGCTGCATGGTGAAACGTCCTGCCAGCTGAGTCACTCCGTGGTACATCTGGAACGGGGTGCCATCCTTCAGCTGCGACACCGTCATCGAATCTTTGTATGGATACCAGCGTATCAGTGTCTTGCCGTTGCGGCAGTCGGGGAAGTTGTCTTCCTCCTTCACGTAGAATGTATCGGTATGCGCCATCATCGAGTCGGGCATAAAGAGGTAGCGTGTGGTTTTGGCTGTGGCTGTGAGGTATTCCAGCGTACCTTCGCCGCGCAGACCCCGATAGCTGAGGTCCACCGTCTTGTAGAAAGTGCCCTTGCCGCCGTAGGTGGGATAGCCGCCCGACGGCACCTGCGAGATGAATCCCAGCGAGTAGTCGCGCTGCACCTTCAGTGGTTCCTGTATCTCGGGGAAGATGCCTGCCGAGGTCAGCGCGCCTAGGAATTCCAGGCTGTCGGTCTTGAAGTCGGTCAGCTGCTTGATGACGAAGGGGTAGAGCGAATAGTAGAAGTTCTCGCGGTTATACACGCCGTTGAAGATAAACGGACGGTCGTAATACACATAGCTCGGCTGCACACTGTTGAAGATAGGGTACTCCTTGTTCTTCTTCAGTCCGCAGTGGTTGTCGGGCTTGTCCACCTGTATGTCGCCCACCAGGTTAAACAGCGGTGTGCGCACCATCACCTCCTTGTTGGGGTCGGTGAAGCTGGTCACGTAGAAGCGTATGGAGTCGATTTGTGGTAGGTCGAATTTGAAGTCTTCGTAGTAGAACGAGGCATCGGTGACGTTCATCTCGAAACGGCCCACATTGATAAAGCCCGAGAAGAGGATGTCCCTGTTTTTCTTCACTATGATGTCGCCGCCATAGGGCTTCACCACCACCAACTGGCTGTCGCTCACCACAAATTTCTTAATGCCGTGCACCCGCAGGTCGAGGGTCGACAGCTCCAGTTCGGCGTTGTTGTCGGTGGTCTCCGACTGCAGCGTCAGCGCGTCGTAGTCGTGCCCCTGCTGCTTCACAATGGCCTTGTAGAAGCCTATCAGCTTGTCGTGCACATGTATGCGCTTCGTGCCCTCGTCGTAAGACACCAGTCCCGCCTTCGACAGCCCGTGCACCATCAGCTTGGTCTGGCTCTCGTCCATGCGGATGGCATTCTCCAACGCCACCAGTGAGAAGTCCTTCTTCATGTCGTGCGCCTTCATATATTTATATACGCGCACCACGGGGCTCTCTCGGTCTATGCCCTGCACCTCCATCGCCTTCTGCAGCGAGTAGTAGCGGTTCGACTCAAAGGTGACAAAGGTCTGAGTGTTGTTCTGCGCCACCATGTTAAACTCGATAATGTCCTTATCTATCAGCCAGTTGATATTCTCGCAGTAGATATCCAGCTGGTGGTAGCTGTCGGTATAGGGGCTGTAGTAGTTGCGCTTGGTGTTGTTAATCATGTTCACCTTGTTGTCTGCGGTGGTGTAGCGCACCAGCACACCGGCGTTGCAGATAGAGTCCTGGCCTATATACATCTTCACCGCCGCACGCTCCGAGGTGAGCATGTGCGGTAGCACCGCAAACTTGGTCGCCGTCACCACCAGGAAACGCTTTCCCTCGCGGTAGAATATCATCGAGGCGGGGTTCTTCTCGTCGTTGGTCACAAAGCGGGGGCCGTACATCATAAAGTTGCCCTCGAAATCCACGCCAGGCAGCACATCCTTCAGCTGGAAGTCCTTCTGATAGGAGCGGAACTTGGGGAAGGTGTACTTGTCCGCGTCGGTCTTGGTGCTCAACGCCTCCTCCACCGATCCTTTGATGGGGGTCTTGAAATAGTTGCTGTTGATGAATGTCACCGAGTCGGCGGTGAACTTGGGCAGTTTCACGCTGGCCGAATAGTCCTCCAGGTCGGCGTGGCAGGTGGCTGCCGACACGCCGCAACGCTCCCAGGTCAGCCTTCCGCCCTTGCCCTCCCAGGTCTCGGTCAGGTAGTAGTAGGTGCCCGTGGTGCCGTAGATGGTGTTCTGGTCGGCATTGTTGCCCGTGCCGGAGATATAGGTGAGGTCCACCGACCCCTTGAAGATGGTGCGTATGTCGTTGCGCAGCACCTCCAGCTGGAACGTGGCGTCGGGCTGCGTCTTCCACACCGACGACTTCGAGCGGTACAACGTGCGGCTCTCCAGCAGGGCGGCGGTATACTCGATAAAGCCGGTGATTTCTTTCTTCTTGCTGGTCATGGTCATGATGGCGGCGGTGGCGGCCAGCCACTCGTCGAAGACTGTCGCCGACACCTGCGAGCCACGGTACGCCACCAGCGTCCGCGTCAGGTTCTCATAGTCGGGCGTGGGTTCCATCTTAGTCTTGCGCGCGGCGTTGTAGAGGTCCACCACCTGTTGCTGGCGTTTCTCGTCGAGGCTCAGGTATGCCTTCTCAAAATTGCCCACCAACTCGGCGTTGGCAGCTATTTTCTCCTCCACCTTGCTGTTGCCGTTGAGGTAGCGCAGCAGCTGCGGGGCTATCGAATCCTGGTCGAAGGTCACTTTCGCCTTGGTCGGACGGGTCTGTGCATCAGCCTGCTGGCACAGCATCGGCAGCAAGGCAAACAGAATGAGATAAGGGATGATTCGTTTCATAAGTGCATATTATTTCACGTTGCAAAATTAGTGCTTTTTGCTCAATTAGATAACGTCAAATCCTATTTTTTATTAGATTGTCATTGTTAATAATTGTCAAATTCCTGTCCCGTCCCTCCCTTCCTCCGGTTTTTCCAACTCCTTCCGGCAAATTTTTCTTCGTAATTCAAAAATAATTCGTATTTTTGCAGTCCGTATTGAGTAGCTCGATTCCCATTCAATCGGGTATTGCCCAATATGTTACGTATGTTTCACCCGGTCGGATGGGCGGCCCCAAAACCTAAAAATCTCACACATGGATTACAAAAATGTGCAGCCGTTAGCAGACTTTGACTGGGATGCTATCGACAATAAAAAAGAAGTCAACAACGAACAATCACAAAAGATGATTGAGCAGTACGAGCAGACCTTCAATGCTTTCACCGAGCAGGAGGTCATCGAAGGCACCATCGTCAGCATCACCGACCGCGAGGCAGTCGTCAACATCGGTTTCAAGAGCGACGGTGTCATCCCCGCTTCCGAACTGCGTTACAACCCCGACTTTAAGGCAGGCGACAAGATCGAAGTCTACGTCGAAAGTCAGGAAGATGCCAACGGTCAGCTCCTCCTCAGCCACAAAAAGGCTCGTATCCTCAAGTCTTGGGAGCGTGTCAACCAGGCCTACGAAAATCAGGAAATCATCACCGGCTACGTCAAGAGCCGCACCAAAGGTGGTCTCATCGTCACCGTCTTCGACAACATCGAGGCCTTCCTCCCCGGTTCGCAGATCGACGTCAAGCCCATTCGCGACTACGATGTGTTCGTCGACAAGAGCATGGAATTCAAGGTCGTGAAAATTAACCACGAATACAAGAACGTCGTTGTCAGCCACAAGGCCCTCATCGAGGACGAAATCGAAGCCCAGAAGGCCGAGATTATCTCCCACCTCGAAAAAGGTCAGGTGCTCGAAGGCACCGTCAAGAACATCACCCCCTACGGTGTGTTCGTCGACCTGGGCGGCGTGGACGGTCTGGTCCACATCACCGACCTCAGCTGGGGCCGTGTCTCCGACCCGAAAGACATTGTCGAGCTTGATCAGAAAATCAACGTCGTCATCCTCGACTTCGACGAGGCGAAGCACCGCATCGCCCTCGGTCTCAAGCAGCTCACTCCTCACCCCTGGGATGCTCTCGATGCTAACCTCAAAGAGGGCGACCGCGTGAAGGGCAAAGTCGTCGTCATCGCCGACTACGGTGCCTTCGTCGAGGTAGTCCCCGGTGTCGAAGGCCTCATCCACGTCAGCGAGATGAGCTGGAGCCAGCACCTGCGCAGCGCACAGGACTTCCTCAAGGTCGGCCAGGAGGTCGAAGCCGTCGTCCTCTCCCTCGACCGCGAGCAGCGTAAGATGAGCCTCGGTCTCAAGCAGCTCATGCCCGACCCGTGGCTGACCATCGCCGAGAAATACCCCGTCGGTAGCAAGCACACCGCCACCGTCCGCAACTTCACCAACTTCGGCATCTTCGTCGAACTCGAAGAAGGCGTCGACGGCCTCATCCACATCAGCGACCTCAGCTGGAGTAAGAAAATCAAGCACCCCGCCGAGTTCACCAAGATTGGCGACAGCATCGAAGTCGTCGTTCTCGAAGTCGATGCCGAAAACCGTCGTCTCAGCCTCGGCCACAAGCAGCTCGAAGAGAATCCTTGGGATGTCTACGAATCCCTCTTCACCGTCGGCAGCGTCCACCAGGGCACCGTCGCCAGCGTGAACGACAAGGGCGCAACCATCACCCTCCCCTACGGTGTTGAAGGCTTCGCTCCCATGCGTCACCTCGAGAAGGAAGACAAGACCAAGGCCCGTCAGGGCGAGACCCTTGACTTCAAGGTCATCGAATTCTCAAAGGACAACAAGAAAATCATCGTCTCCCACACCCGCGTGCTCCACGACGCCATCGAAGGCGAGCGTGCCAAGAACGAGAGCGACGAGGCTAAGAAAGACCGCGCCACCAAGAAGACCGTCAAGAAGATCAACGAGACTCTTGAAAAGACCACCCTTGGCGACCTCAGCGTCCTTGCCAGCCTCAAGGAGGAGATCGAGAAAGAACAAAAGGGCGAATAACCTCAACCATTGTCCTCATTTTTTTGTTCATATTTTTTTGAGCCGGAGCGCCCGTCGCCCCGGCTTTTTTATCCCAAATCGGTCAATAGGGTTAGCTCACCCCAAGGCACAGCCTTGTGCTGGCAGCACGCTGCCCAGAACAACTTAGTAGTCGTAACAATGGGTAGTGATGTACTCCGACGGAGCTAATATGACCTATCGCTCAGGGCAACGCCTTGGGAGTTGGTGTTTTGTACCTAAAAAATATCGGAATGTGTGCCAGTATCGAGCATCAGCAGGGTGAGTTGCATGTCGTTTTGTTCCCATACAAGCAACCAGTCAGGCTCAATATGGCATTCCCACGTGTTGCCTCCAGGGAAGTTGACGAGTTTGTACGGACGATATTTTCGTGGCAGTGTGCCAGTGGCGGCTAATAGATTGTCGATCGCAAGCAGATGGTCCATCTTGTAGCCGCGTCGTTGGCAAAGTTTAAATGCTTTGTCAAACTATTTGGTGGTTTGAATGATGTATCTCATTGAGCCATCAATGTGTCAAACATCTGTTGTGGGCTGTCCCATGTGGTGACACGGCCTTCGGTCTTGTCCTTCAGGACTTGTTCGATTCCGCTGATGCGACGGGGACGTGGAGCGATGTCTGCACCGTCGATGGCACGTATTAGCCGTCGCAGCATAGGCAACAAACTCTCGTCAGCGACGTTTAGTGTGATTTGTGTCATGGGGTGTTCTTTTTAGTCTTTTATGTAATAACGTTGTTCGATACTTTTTATTGTGCCAAGGTTGTTTATTTTTATTTTATCCTGCCTGCCCTCTACTTGTTTCTTATTCATGTCCGATTCATCTCTTATCGATGTCTACTTGGTGAATAGAAAACGCATCAGATAATCATGAAATAGGCATAATAGATTGGTGAATATCAGATGATTATTTGTTATACGGTAATTTGCCCCGGAGGGGTTGGTTCTCGGTAACCCCACATGCAATGTGTGGAGGCGGACGGGGGATGTGTGGGCGTGCCGGAGGCACGCGCTCTGGAATCTGCAACGGGTGTCGGGGGGTGTGAGAGCGCGTGCCTCCGGCACGCTGGCAGAAAAGCCGTGAGTGGGGATTGCCTAATGTATTTTTTTGTTTATTTATTTGCCTAAAAACTCCGACGGAGTAAGTACAGGTATGTCGGCTGTCGAGAAGTCCTTTGTGTTGCGTGTGATGATTATCTCCGCTCCAGCAGCAAGTGCCGAATAATACTGGATGGCATCTTCCAAATCCTTGAAGTCGCAATGTAGCATGCGGTCGAGTATTGCGTCGTCGATAGGGGTGATTGTGCAAAGAGATTTGACAACCGATAGTTTGGTTACAATTTCATGACGACTGTATTTCAGCCGTTGCATCAAATATATCGCTGTCGAAAATGACAATGGGCAGCATAGTAAAGCTATCTCTTTACGGTCGGCCATGCTGAGCAGCATGGCTGTGTCGCGATCCTAGGGAGACCTTTCCAACAACAGGTCAAGCAGGACGTTGGTGTCAAGAAAAATATGTCTCATAAATATTTCTCTTTAAGGTAGGCCTCTTTCATATGGTCCAGTTCGTCATCAGTGAGACTAATGGAGTGGCCAGTGAAAAGGCTGGCGACCAGCGGTGTGATGGTGGTGCTCTTGGAGGAATGTCTTTCCTCGCGCAGCGATTTCATATATTCGGCAACCTGCAGCAGCATGTCGGGCGTGAAACTGTTCAGCTCGTTGTTGATGGCTGCTCTTATGTCCACAGTAGTCATAGCGGGTGTGATGTTTTCTCTATTAACGTAGAATTTGTTGTTTTATTGTTCTGCCCATGCAATTATTCTTCAGGCTCTCCAACACGTCATAGCCGCAGTCGGAGGGTAGCCCCGGAGGGGCTGGCTCTCGGTAACCCCACACTGCAAGTGTGGGGTTATTGAGAGTCTGCCTCTTCGAGGCAGTTTATAGAAGTCTCCTTGTCAAACTTGAGTATGCTATTTTCAGTGACTCTATACAAATAATTTTTCGTGGCGTTACTGATTCTTACCGATTCTTACGGCTCCCTACGTCATTCTACTGATTATTACCTCTAATACGGTATTTATCCACTAATATAGTGGATAAATAGTGAGGAAAAGGCGGAGGTAGGGTGGATAGCGGTGGGAGTTAGTGAGTCCTAATGCCCTGGGCTGGCGGCTTCTGGCCTTTCAGGCCGGTTGAGGCTTTTATAGGCTATAAAAACACAAATGCGGCGGCATCCGCAATGAGCCGTATTACTTGGCAAGAAAAACATAAAAAAAGGGGCATCTCTCCGATACCCCCTTTATAATGTATTTGTTGTGTTATTGTTTTATTATTGAGTGACCTCCCTGAGTAAGCGGTGTGACATTCGAGCATGACGGTACGTAGTATTGCCAGAACCAGTACTAGGCCATAAAAAACTTTGCGGTGTAATATTTACATACCGTGCTTTACTAGTATTTGAATACCATGTTTTTGTCCAATAACATCCGTAGGTAGAGTTGCTTTCATTGTTTGAAGTTGCATAAAGTTAACGAATGTTAAATTTGCATTCTCTCAGTCCTCCCTCTGAGTGGAGGGTGGGTTGTACCGTTATCCGACCGTTCATTTATCTTTTATCGGATAACCAGGGTTAATGTGTTGCAAATGAGTCGGATAAAATAGAGTGGATAATAATGCCCTATAATTTAAGGTATATGATATCTAATGAGTTGAAGGGAGTAAATGTTTGACAGCGTGTTTGTTGGCTAGGAGTGAACGGGGAGGTGCGAGCTGCGAGAACAAAAAGAAATCTCCTAACGGAGAATAGGAGGAGGATGTTGGCATAGGGCTATTGAACCCAAATCGGTCATTACTGCCATAAACCCTAATGACCGATTTGGGTTGAAAGAAAACGCCTGACGGCGTATGGGTGACGTGGATGGAGGGTGGGGGTGTGTGCCTGGAGGCTTTGGACGAGAGGGGAATGGGCTGATGCTAGCGGAAGGACTGCATGTCGACGAGGCGGCGGTAGAGGCCGCCGAGGGCGATGAGCTGGTCGTGGGTGCCGCGCTCAACGATGGTGCCGCGGTTCATGACGATGATTTCGTCGGCGTGGCAGATGGTGGAGAGTCGGTGTGCGATGACGATGCAGGTGCGGCCCTGCATGAGCTGGTTGAGGGCCTGCTGGACGGTGTGTTCGCTCTCTGTGTCGAGGGCACTGGTGGCTTCGTCGAGGATAAGGATGGGCGGGTTTTTGAGGACGGCGCGGGCGATGGAGAGGCGTTGCCGCTGGCCGCCGCTGAGGTTGAGGCCGCGGTCGCCGATGGGGGTGTCGTAGCCTTGTTCCATGAGAGTGATGAATTCGTCGGCGTGTGCCACTTGGGCGGCACGACGGACGGCATCGATGCTGTAGTCGGAGCGGCCAAAGGCGATGTTGTTGGCGACGGTGTCGTTGAAGAGGATGCAGTTTTGCGAAACGAGGCCTATCTGTGCGCGGAGGCTGTTGATGTTGAGGTTTTTGAGTGGGATGCCGTCGATGAGTATTTCGCCCTGGGTGCAGTCGTAGAAACGGGGGAGGAGGTCGACGAGGGTGGTCTTGCCTGCGCCCGAGGGGCCAACGATGGCGATGGTCTTGCCTTTGGGGATGGTGAGGCAGATGTCGCGAAGGACGTAGACGGGGTCGGCCTGCGGGGCGGTTTGGTAGGCGAAGGAGACGTGGCGGTATTCGATGCCGGTGGAGAAGGTGGCGAGGGGGACGGCATCGTGGGCCTGGTAGATGGTTTCGTCGGCATCGAGTAGTTCGAAGACGCGCTGTGCGGCGGCATTGGCTTTCTGGAGGTTGTTGTAGACGCGGACGATGGACTGCACCGGCGGGATGAGGCGTGCGAAGAGGATGACGAAGAGGATGAAGACGGAGGAGAGGAGCTCGCCTTGGAGGACTGCCATGCCGCCGAGGATGAGGATGAAGACGAGGCCGAGGGTGAGGAGCACTTCGGAGAGTGGGCTGCTGAGTTCGCGCCGCTGGGCGACACGAATCATGGTGCGGGCATAGCTGTCGTTGGCTTCGGCAAAGTGCCGCTCGCGGTCGTCTTCGCGGCCGAAGGAGCGGATGGCGCGGAGGCCGGAGAGGGACTCTTCGAGTATGGCGAAGAGGTTGCCGAGGCGGGCCTGACCCTTGGTGGAGTTGCGGCGTAGGCTCCGGCCGATGAGGCCGATGAGCCAGACGGCGGCGGGGAGGATGATGAGGAAGTAGAGGAACAGGCGGGGGCTGATGAAGATGAGGGCGAGGGAGAAGAAGATGATGTTGACGGGGTCTTTGCCAAGGGAGATGACGGAGGTGAGGACGCCCCACTCGATGTCGGCAATGTCGTTGGAGGTGCGGCTGATGATGTCGCCACGGCGGCGAGAGTTGAAGTAGGAGACGGGGAGGATGGTGATGTGGTGGTAGAGGTCGTTGCGGAGGCGCATGGTGATGCCGTTGCGCATGGGGCTGATGACGAACTGGGCGGCGTAGCGGCAGGTGTTGGAGAGGAGGGAGAAGGCGAGGTAGCCCGCGGCGATGGATACTAGGCAGCGCCAAAGGCCGTAGAGGGTCTTGTAGTGAGCGAGGGTGTAGGTGAGCCAGAGGGAGAGGTAGTGCTGGTCGAAGCTGAAGGGGGGCAGCTCAGCGGGCGGCTGGGCGGTGCCGAAGAGGAGTTCTACGAATGGCACTATCATTACGAAGGTGAACATGTTGAACACTACCGCCAGCATGTTGAAAAACAGATTGGCGGTGATGTTCCAGGGGTAGAACTTGAGGTATCGGAATACGCGGAGGACGGGCACTTGGGAGGTGAAAATTGGAAATTGAAACCTCGCGGGGGCGAGTGTTTTTTTTGTCGTTATTATGTTATAACGTTATTTCGTTATTATTTTTAGAGTTTGGTGGGGTCGATGTGGAAGTCGGCTTCGGCGCCGTTGCAGGGGGTGGTGCAGCGGATGGCACACTCGTCGCAGGGGGGCATGAGCTCGCCATGGAGGCGTTTCTTGACCATGTCGCCCACGGTGTCGCGGAGGGTGGGGATGGAGATGTAGCGTATGACCTCGTCGCAGAAGGCGTAGCTGAGCATCATCATGGCGGTGCGCTCGGGGATGCCGCGGGAGCGGAGATAGAAGAGGGCCTGCTGGTCGAGCTGTCCTATGGTGCTGCCGTGGGAGCACTTGACGTCGTCGTTGTAGATCTCGAGGAAGGGCCGGGTGTCGACATGCGCCTTGTCGGTGAGGAGGATGTTGCGGTTGGTCATGTAGGCTTCGGTCTTGACGGCACCGTCTTGGACGAGGACGTGTCCGTTGAAGCGTGCGCGGGCGGCATCGTCGACGATGCCTTTGTAGAGCTCGTGGCTGACGCAGTGTGGGTAGGCGTGCTCGACGAAGATGTAGTTGTCGCATTCCTGCTCGCGGTCGACGAGGTAGAGGCCGTTGGCCTCGAGGTGGCAGCCTTCGCCCTTCATGCGGATGGCAATGTTGTTGCGCACGTGGTCGCCGTTGAGGGTGATGGTGCAGAGGTTGAGGCTGGAACCGGCTTCCATGGTGATGTCGAGCTGGGTGACGCACTCGCGATTCATGTATTGCAGGCGGTAGAGTTCCAGTGCGGCATTCTGTCGGATGGTGAGGCGGATGTGGTCGTGGTCGGGCTCGACAGTGTAGCCGTCCTGCGGGTTGAGATGGAAGAGGCTGCCATACGACTGGTCGAAGAGCACAAGTTTGTGCGAAGCGTCGGCGGGGTGGACTTCCATGTCGGTTGGCGGGGCGGAGCATTTGAGGCCGTCGCCCCAGATGTCGGGTAGCTGGTCTTTGCGTATCATGGCGTGGCTACTCCTTTCCTTCTAATTCTTGACGAATCCATTCGTAGCCTTTCTCCTCGAGCTCGAGGGCCAGTTCCTTGGGGCCGGTCTTGACGATGCGGCCTTCGTAGAGGACATGCACGAAGTCGGGGACGATGTAGTCGAGCAGGCGCTGGTAGTGGGTGATGACGACGGTGGCGTTGTCGGGACGGCGGAGCTTGTTGACGCCGGTGGCGACGATGCGGAGGGCATCGATGTCGAGGCCGGAGTCGGTCTCGTCGAGGATGGCGAGGGTGGGGTCGAGCATGGCCATCTGGAAAATCTCGTTCTTCTTTTTCTCACCGCCGCTGAAACCCTCGTTGACAGAGCGGTTGGCAAGGTTGGTGGTCATCTCCACGACCTTTTTCTTTTCCTCCATGAGGCGCATGAACTGGGCACCGGAGAGGGGGTCGAGGCCGCGATATTTACGCTGCTCGTTGACGGCGGTGCGCATGAAGTTGGTGATGCTGACGCCGGGGATTTCGACGGGGTATTGGAAGCCGAGGAAGATGCCTTCGGCGGCACGCACCTCGACGGGCATGTCGAGGATGTTCTTGCCCTTGTAGATCACCTCGCCCTGGGTGACGGTATATTTGGTGTTGCCGGCAATGATGCCTGCGAGGGTGCTCTTGCCGTTGCCGTTGGGACCCATGATGGAGTGCACTTCGCCATAGTTGACATCGAGGTTTACCCCCTTCAGAATCTCTTTCTCGCCAATCGAGGCATGCAAATTGCGGATTGATAGTAGCGACATGTAGTATTTAAATATTTGATTAAACAATGATTACGGCCGAAAACCCTGTCTCGGCAATCTTACAAAGATACATTTTTTTCTGCAATTGATAAAAAAAGTGTATTTTTGCACAACCAAATATCACCCTAAGAAATATTAAGAAGTAAGTATAAAGCACACTGTTGCATGGAATCACCTATTGTCACACTGACCACTGACTGGGGCTATAGTGACTATTTTGCCGGAATGGTGAAAGGTCGTCTCTACTCCAGTATTCCGAACGTGAGGGTTGTCGATGTCACCCACGGCCTCGAGCCATTTGAGTTGGCCCGTGCCATCTTTGTGGTGCGCCATGCCTGCATGGGTTTTCCCGAGGGCACGATTCATGTCATCGACAATACCGTAGCACGCCACGAGAACGACCCTTTTGTGGTGGTGGAGCATAACCACCAGTATTATATCTGCGTTGATAATGGGCTGCCCCATGCCGTGTTTGGCAACGATATGGAACGAGCCGTCGCCATCACGGCGGTGGAATACAACCAGGACGACTTCCGCACATTTGCCGCCTACGACATCTTTTGTCCGATAGCCACCCAGCTGGCGATGGGTGCCGACCTTGCCGACCTGGGCACTCCGCTGGAGGCCTTGCTGCCCTATACGCCCATAGAACCCATCCTGGCGAATAATCTGATGAAGCTGTATGTCGACTATATTGACGACTATGGCAATGCCATACTCAATATGACCTATGACGAATTTAAGAGGATAAGGGGAGAACGCAAGTTTGAGATGCAGGTGCGAGAACTGCCATTGAAAGAGGTGGTTAGAGACTATTCTGCTGCGAAAAATTCGGGCAACGGACGCGGGGCTGCCCTGCTTACGGTCTCTGCCACGGGCTACCTGCAGGTGGCACTACGACAATACTCGGCCGAACAGTATTTTGGACTGAGCATGCACGACGCTGTGATTGTGCGTTTCTTTGACGAATAGGGCATGGGGGGCGGGGCTGCCGCTATGCCTATTCGGTGAAATGGTCGACGAGCATGGCCTGTATCTCAGGCGATTCGAAGCCGCGGGAGGCAAGGAATGTGACCAGTTTGGAACGACGTTTTGGGGTGGGTTCGGTGGCACTGTAGGAACTCCACTTCATGTTAGCCACATCCAACATGATGTTGCGGTACTCCTCGTCGGGGATTTCCGCCAAGGCCTCGGTGATGAACTTGGGCGGCACCTGTTTTGAGCGCAGCTGGTAGACCACCTTGAGGCGGCCCCACTTCTGGGTGCGGAGCTTGGAGGAGACGTAGGCGCGGGCATAGCGGCGCTCGTCAATAAACCCCTGGTCGATGAGACGGGAAACAATTTTGCCGGATGCCTCCATCGAAGCACCCCAGTCGCATAGCTTCTTTCTGACCGATGTACGGCACTGCTCTTCATTTGCACAATAACGTTCTGCCCTGGCTAACAGCGACATTTCTTCTTCTGACATATTCTGAACCATATTGCAAAAATACAAAAAAAACAAATGCGCAAAAATCTTTAACATTTCATTTTATCAACAATTGGTTAATACCGCGTTCCGATACTGCTCATAAAAGGAGAAAAAGGGTGGTGGTGGCATGTGACCTGCATGGCTGCACGAGTGGGGGAAGGCGTGGCTGTGGTCGGATATATTTTAAGTCAAAAATCTGCTGAATCAAAAAAAAATCGTATCTTTGCAATTTAAATAATTATATACAGATTATATGGCGAAAGGAAGGATATTATATGTAAGCCAAGGCGTTGCACCTTTTTCGGATGAGAGCGATGCCACGTTGATGACGCGGCATCTGTCTCAGTATACCCAAGAATTGGGTCGAGAAATCCGTGTCTTTATGCCTCGGTTCTACGACATAAATGAACGTAAGCACCAGCTCCACGAGGTGATTCGCCTGTCGGGCATGAATCTGATAGTGAATAATTGCGACCATCAGCTGATAATTAAGGTGGGTTCGTTGCCCTCGGCGCGCCTGCAAGTGTATTTCATCGATAACGAAGAGTATTTCACTAAGTTTGGCAGTTCGTTCGATGCGAAGGGGAACCTGCTTCCCGCCAACGACGAGCGTATACTGTTTTTTGGTCGTGGCACATTGGAGGCGGTGCGCAAGCTGGCATGGCAGCCCCATCTGATTCATTTCTCGGGTTGGTTTAGCTGCATGGTGCCATTCTATCTGCGCCGTATCAACAAGGAGAACGCCTTCTTCAGCGGTACGCGCACCGTGTTTTCGCTGACCGAGGAGCCGTTTAAGGGCAAGTTTCCCGAGGAGATGGAGAAGAAGATGCGTGCCGATGGAGCGACGGCGAAGGATTTGCGCCTGTATCAGGATTTGGACTATATGACGCTGATGAAGGCCGCCATCACATACGCCAACGGCATCGTGGTGGCATCGCCCAATGTCAATCCCGAGTTGGTGCAGTTTGCCAAGGAGAACAAGCGGCATGTGCTGGATTATAATCCAGACCGCAAGGAGTTCTATGCAAAGATTAACAAACTGTATGAGACGCTGTGTGGCAGCGCCATCAACAACTAATACCACTCCCACAACATGCAAAAGATGAATTTCAAGAAATTATTGTTCCCGTTAGGACTGCTGTTGGTACTGTTGCCCTCGGCCTGTACAGAGAAGGAAACGGACTTGGGTGTCGACCTGCAGGACCCGTTTACGATTTATGACGGCGTGCGCGACACGGCATACGTGACGGCATGCACAATCTATGACGACTCGTTGCTGACAGCGGGTTTCACTGCTGGCGTGTTTGGCAATTTTGCCGATGCTACGTTTGGCAGCGTGGAGGCTGTGCTGTATTCGCAGATAACGATTCCGCAGGACGGTGTGCGCATCTCCGAGTCGGTGCAGATTGACTCGGTAGTGTTGACGCTGGTCATCGACACGGTGTTCCCTGCGCGTACCGATTCGACACCTGTGCCGCTGCATATCATTATCAACCAGTTGGCGGAGCCGTTGCTTTCCGACAGCGCGTATACCTCCGATGACCGTCTGGCGGAGAGCAGCACCTGCTTTTTCGACAGTGTGGTGAACTTCACTGCCGACAGCCTGCGGCTGCCCATGCGGCGCGAAATATTCCCGGTGCTGCAGCGCGAGAGTCCCTCGCCAGCCGACTTTGTGGAACAGACTAAGGGGCTTGCCCTGCATCTGGGCAGCGACTGCCAGAAGCTGGTGACGGTCAGTCTGTCGGCTACCAGCACTCGTCTGACGGTCTATTATCACAACCCCGACGTAGACACTAATGCCCGCCAGTTTGACTTTATCATCAACGGTGAGGCGGCACATAGCATGTATTTTAAGCATGACTATAGCGGCACCCCGCTGGCTCTTTTCGGGCAGAACAGGAAGGACACCATTGCCGGTGGCGAGAAGCTCTATTTGGAACCGCTGGGTGGCACACGTGTGCGACTGAGCCTACAGCCGTTCCTCAACCAGTTCCACGCCCAGCACCCGACGGCGGTGATTCACTATGCCGAGTTGTTGCTGCCCGTGTATGACACTGCCGACACTCAGACACCCGTGCGCATTCTGGCAATGAAACGGGGTGCGGACGGTAGCCTGGTGTATGTGACTGATGCCAACGTGTTGACTAACACCTATACGTATGCAGGATTCGACGGCTACTACCATCGAGACAAGCATTATTACCGCCTTAGAGTGTCGCGGCACCTGCAAGAGCTGATGCGCACGGGTAAGGACTATGGCATGGAACTGATTATCGACGCGCGCCGCTCGTCGGGCTTCCGCACGGTGCTCAACGGCACTGAGGCAGACGACCCGGTGCGGATTGACTTTGTATATACTGATATGAAATAATTTCCGACTAGCCGGAGATGTAGGACTGGTCGGACCAATAGAACAACTTAGATAACAACCTATTCAACAAATACCATGAAGAAGATTCTCTTTTTTGCTTTCGGCTGCCTGCTGGCATGTGTGGCAGGTGCCCAGATCCATTACGAAGAAGCTTACGTCACCCATCCCGACCAGATGTATGTGTCGGGCACGTTGAACGACGACAGTGTGCATATCGGCAACTGGACATGGTGGCATCCCAACGGCAAGGTGTTCCGCCAAGGGAAGTACGACAACCAAGGCCATAAGGTGGGCGTGTGGCGCACGTTCTATAACGACGGCACCAAGCACGAAGAGATGGTGATGAGCGGCAGCGGTACCAGTCGCACGTGGTATGCTAATGGGGCCAAGCAGAGCGAGGTGCAGGTGGTGGAAGGCAAGAAACAGGGCATGTTTGTGTCATGGTATCAGAATGGGCAGCAGAAGGATGAGGTGCCTTACGTCGACGGCGTGCGCGAGGGCAAGACCCGCGAATGGCATGAGAACGGCAAGCTAAAGTTTGAAGGCACCTACGTGGATGACGAGCTGGAAGGCCCGGCAGTGTGGTATACGCCCACAGGCAAGAAGGACCAGGAGGGCCGGCTAGTGCAGGGCGAGCAGGAGGGCGAGTGGCTCTTCTACTGGCGCACCAATGGAAACCTGGGCATCCGTGGCCACTATACCGAAGGCAACGAGACTGGCACATGGACCTACTATTATGAGACGGGCGAGAAATGGCGCGAAGGACAGTATAACAATGGATATAAGCAAGGTCTGTGGACCACTTGGTATGAGAGCGGCCAGAAACTGCACGAAGGCCAATATGTGAACGACAAGGAGGAGGGTACATGGACTGCATGGTACGAGGATGGCAATGTCGACTACACGGGCAGCTTCCACAACGGCAAGAAGGAAGGCCTCTGGCGCGGCGTGTACGAAGACGGCAGCGTGCGTTACGAGATGAACTACCACGATGACCTGCAGCACGGCAAGACTGTGCGCTACCATGCTAACGGCAAGGTGGAAATTGCAGAGAACTATGTCGAAGGCGTGCGCGACGGCAAGTATGAACGCTACAACACCGCCGGAGCTCCCGAAGAGATTGGCAACTTTGTGAAAGGCAAGAAGGAAGGCAAATGGGTGTGGTATGACAAGTACGGTCAGGAGGGCGTAGTGGCCCAGTTTAAGGACGGCAAGATGACCTCCATGAAGGACAACACTGCCAAGAAACAGGAAAACAAACGCTGATGCGGTTATTGTTGGCATCCAAGTCCCCACGTAGGCGCGAACTGCTGGGGCAGTTGGGCCTTCCGCTGACTGTAGTGGATGTAGACGTGGAAGAGAAGGTCCCAGCCACATTGTCGGCCGACCGGGTGGCAGAAGCATTGGCTAGCCTCAAGGCGGATGGTTATACCATCTCTCTCGACCCTGACGAGGTGTTGGTGACAGCCGACACGGTGGTGGTGCTGGGCACTCAGGTGCTGGGCAAGCCCTGTAGTCGCGAGGAAGCGGCCGAAATGTTACACAACCTGTCGGGCAAGGCACATCAGGTGTACACAGGCGTTTGCCTACGCAACGCCGACCGCTGCGTGGCATTCACTGAGCGAACCGATGTCCATTTCCGTCAGCTCACCGACGAGGAAATCAACTACTATATAGATGTCTACAAGCCTTTCGACAAGGCTGGAGCCTATGGCATACAGGAATGGATAGGCATGGTGGGTATTGAACGTATTGAAGGCTGTTACTATAACGTGATGGGGTTGCCAGTGGCTCGCCTTTATCGTGAATTGATGACGCTGACCAAACCAGATGTATGATGAGGACGCTAAGGTTGCTCATAGTGATGATGATAGTGCTGTTGTTGAATGCTTGCGACGGCCCATTTTGTCTTTCGCCTAAGAGTCATAGCACAGCTGACGAAGAGCTAATAGCTAAGATACTGTATGAGGGCGACACGGCGGCTTATAACGCATTTTATGACCAATGTACCGATGCCGGTACGGCGGACGTGTGTCTGGCGTATTCCATTGTGATGGCTAACAAGTACCACTATGCGCCAGCGTGCTACCATGTGTATGAGATATTGGCCGGCCTGTATCGTGTAGCTCCCACCCTGCCCGACGACCCCGATATTGCCGAGTTGCAAGCCGCTATTGCCGATGTCGACTCTGCCATTGCCGTGGTGACGGCGATGGATCCTGCGTTGGATTCGGCCATCAACAATATCGACAGGGGACTTGACTATCTCGATGCTGAAACTCGTCGGATGGCGTTGTCATATTATGGCCGTTCACTATTCTGAACAGCAATAAATCGTTATAAGGCTTTGAATTGCAGCATTCCGTCGATGGTGACGAGGTGCTGGTCGACCATTTCGTGCAGCATTTCTCGCACATGCCCTTCGTCGATGTCGCCAACTTGACGAATCAATTCTTCTGCGCGGTAGGGTCTTTCTTTCAGCAGTTGGAGGAGGCGAGTCCGCAAAGCGGTAGTGCTGTCGGAAAATGCTGCAGATGAGGCTTTTCTCTGCCGCAAGCAATGGTCGCAGATGCCGCAAGAGTCTGTGGCGGTTTCTCCAAAGTAGGCGAGCAGCATTGTGTTGCGGCACTCTCGGTCAGCCAAAACGTAGTGGCGGATGGCCTCCAGTTGCTCGGTGGCGTGCTGCTTCAGTTCGGTGTAATTGATCTCAGTCAGATAGAGGTCGTTGGCATCGATGCGCGGTGAGGTGAAGACGATTTGCGGCTTGAGGTGGCGGGGCCGGTATACGACAGCCTTGAGTGCGTCCATGTGGAGCAACATGTTGCGTATTTGTTGTGGGTCGAGGTATAGTCTGCGGGCCAGCATCTGTTCGGAGATGGGAGTGAAGTCGGTGAATAGCCCTCCATACATACGTAGCAGCAGCGACATGAGGTCGCTGTAGCGTGGCTGTTCCACTTGGAAACGGTAGACATCCTCTCGGCTGAGGGGGATGTAGAGACGCGACTGCGATTCGTCGGGTTCGGGCAGGGCCAACAGCCCTTCTCTCTCGAGCAGGCGGGTGGCACTGAAGAATTCCATCACATTGAACCGATAGGTGCTGCACAGAGCTTCGAAGTCGAAATCGAACTGGCAGTCGGTGCCAGCCCCAATGGGCAGTTGGTAGTAGTTGCAGATGGCTCGGTAGATGTTGGCGATGTGTTTGCGTGGCGGATAGCTGTTGTCGAAGTTGCGTTGCAGGGTATCGAGGTCGTCGTCGTTGTAGAGCAGCACGGCGAATGCCTTCTTACCGTCTCGTCCAGCACGTCCGGCTTCTTGAAAGTAGGCTTCGACGGAGGTGGGTATGTCGAGGTGTACAACATAGCGCACGTCGGGTTTATCGATGCCCATGCCGAAGGCGTTGGTTGCCACGATGACACTCACCTCGCCTTGCATCCAGCGGCGTTGGGCGTTGTCGCGTTCCTTCGGCTCTAGCCCGGCGTGATAATATGTGGCACTGACACCGTTGGCTATTAGCCGGTCGGCTATTTCGCGTGTGCGACGGCGGTTGCGCACGTAGACAATGCCGCTGCCGCCCACGTTGTGCGCAATGCGCAGCAGCCGCCCTTGTTTGTCGTCCTCGTGGAAGACCATGTATGCCAAATTGTGGCGGTGGAAACTGGACCGGAACAGACGACTGGTGGAGGCAAACATGAGCTGTCGCTGTATGTCGTCGGCGACCTGTGGGGTGGCGGTGGCGGTGAGTGCCAGAATGGGAAGGTTGGGATGGTAGGCTCGTATCTTGGCTATCCTCAGATAGGAAGGTCGGAAATCGTAGCCCCACTGCGAAATGCAGTGTGCCTCGTCCACGGCAAGGAACGAGACGTGCATCTGTCGGAAGTGTTCGATGAAGACCTGTTGGTTGAGTCGCTCGGGAGAGACATAGAGCAACTTGATTTTGCCGTGGATGCAGTTGTTGTAGATGATTTCCTGTTCGATACTGGTGGTACCCGACACGAGACAGGCTGCTTTGAAGCCACGGCTGCGTAGCTGCTGCACTTGGTCTTTCATTAGCGAGATGAGAGGGGAGACAACGAGACAGAGTCCGTCGAGCATCAAGGCGGGCACTTGGTAGCAGACCGATTTGCCTCCACCCGTAGGCATGAGTGCCAAAGTATCGCACCCCTGCAGGATCGAGTCTATTATCTCGGCCTGCAGGGGGCGGAAGGAGTCGTAACCCCAATATTTTTTCAGTATTCCTTGTTTGTCAGCATCAGATTTCATGATTGGTCAAAGAACTGGGCGACAGACCTAGTCTCTGCTATCTCAGCAGCGTGATGCTGCCCTTCTGCGTGACGATGTCCTCGGTGCCGGGGCGGCGGTAGGTGACGATGTAGACGTAAGTGCCTTGGGGGCACTTGAGGCCCTCGTTGGTGTTGCCGTCCCACTTGAAGTGGAGGTC